>MTKW01003173.1_pt1 | contig 37286 bp, 40 predicted proteins | sample 1042761 | NCBI WGS metagenome assembly MTKW01 (sample SAMN06205366, study PRJNA360243) | anaerobic digester metagenome | biome: Wastewater treatment plant; feature: Anaerobic digester sludge; material: sludge; isolation source: anaerobic digester fed with sludge from wastewater treatment plant ...
GCAATCATCAGTATGTACCTCTTAGCAACGCCAGATGTTGTTTATAAGATTTCTAGGAAGTGAGGTGTCAACGCACATGCGCGTGGGCATTACTTTAGCTTGCACCGATTGCAAGCAGCGCAATTACCGTACCAGCAAGAACAAGAAGAATAATGCAGATCGCCTAGAGCTTAAGAAATACTGTAAATTCTGTAAAGCGCAGACAACTCACCGCGAGACTCGATAGTCTTTGAATTAGGGGTGAATAGTTATGAGCCTAATGGCTAGACTTGCAGGTAGTGGCCGCAATCTGCTCAAGTTCTTTAAGGAAGTGCGAATGGAACTTTCGCGGGTAGTATGGCCCAATCGTCGTCAAACCGTGGTATATACAATTGTCGTACTAGCGGCGGTGGCATTTATTACCGTGCTACTTTATGTTGTCGATACATCAGTCGGCTACCTGTTTAGGTGGCTATTAGGTGTTTAGTGGTGCCAGACAGACAACCTCGTTTGAAGGAGGGCAGGGGCTGGTAGCCCCGAGAAACGATGGATAAGAAGTGGTATGTCGTTCACACTTATTCGGGATATGAGAATAAGGTGAAGACCAACCTAGAGAAACGTGTCCAGTCAATGGAGATGGAAGATAAGATCTTTCGCGTTTTGGTGCCTATGGAAGACGAGGTCGAAGCTGCGCGCGACGGCAAGAAGAAGCTAGTAAAGAAGAAAGTTTTCCCTGGCTATGTCCTGGTGGAGATGGTCGTTACCGATGATTCTTGGTACGTGGTGCGCAATACTCCGGGAGTAACGGGGTTTGTGGGTGCCGGTACCAAACCGATTCCCCTAGAAGAACATGAGATTCGCCGCATTCTGCGCCAGTTGGGCGGAGAAGAAGTTAAGGTGCGCATCAATCTTGAAGTTGGGCAATCGGTACGCATTATCAGTGGGCCTTTTGAAAACTTTACCGGCATTATCGAAGAGATAAACCCGGATAGGCAGAAGGTCAAGGTGCGAGTGTCTCTCTTTGGACGGGAAACGCCAGTGGAATTAGATTATACTCAGGTCGATACGATCTAGTTGTGGTGTAATCTAGCAATTAAGGCGAGGGTCCCTTAGGCTCTCGCAGTTCCTGTGAAGGAACAAGAAATAAAGCACATAGGGACAAGGGAGGTGGACGTTCATGGCAAAGAAGCTTATGCGTGTTGTCAAATTGCAGCTACCAGCTGGCAAAGCTACGCCCGCTCCACCGGTTGGACCTGCCCTAGCACAGACTGGTATTAACATGATGGGGTTCCTGAAGGAGTTTAATGAACGTACAGCAAAGCAAATGGGGCTTATTATCCCCGTTGAGATTTCTGTTTATCAGGACCGTTCTTTTACCTTCATTTGTAAAACCCCACCGGCTGCCGTGTTGCTTAAGAAAGCAGTCGGTATTGAGTCTGGCTCTGGACAACCCAACCAGGTGAAAGTGGCGAAAGTAACTCGCGCGCAAGTGCGGGAAATCGCAGAAACAAAGATGCCTGATTTGAACGCGGCTGACATTGAAGCAGCTATGCGTATGGTGGAAGGAACAGCCCGTAGCATGGGCATTACCGTAGTAGATTAAGTAGGCGAATAATGTGGGAGGGTTATCCCGCTAATACCACAGGAGGTGCGAAAATGCCTAAACGGGGCAAAAAGTATCAGGAGGCGCTGAAACAATTCGAGCGCCAGGAATTACACGATGTAAGTACAGCAATTGCGCTAGTTAAGCAAATAGCCAGCGCTAAGTTCGACGAGACGGTTGAAGCTGCTGTTAAGTTGGGTGTTAACCCTAAGCATGCTGATCAACAAGTACGGGGCGCTGTTGTATTGCCACATGGTACCGGGCGTACCGTGCGGGTATTGGTCTTTGCTAAAGATGCAAAGGCTGCAGAGGCGCAAGAAGCCGGTGCCGATTTCGTCGGTGCCGAAGATTTGATTCAAAAGATCCAGGGCGGCTGGCTCGATTTTGATGTGGCCATCGCTACTCCGGATATGATGGGCCTTGTAGGTCGCCTAGGACGTATCTTAGGTCCTCGGGGCTTAATGCCTAACCCACGGACAGGCACGGTGACTATGGATGTGGCCAGTGCAGTTCGTGACAGCAAAGCCGGTAAGATCGAATACCGGGTTGATCGGGCAGGTATTATCCATGCCCCCATCGGGAAAGTCTCTTTCCCTGCTGAAAAGCTAGAGGAGAACTTCCAGACGTTGATGGACGCCTTGATTAAGGCAAAGCCTGCCGCTGCCAAGGGCCAATATGTACGCAGCGTTACCCTGGCCTCCACCATGGGCCCTGGCGTACGGGTAAGCCCAGCCCGTGCTACCGGTATGGTTACATCGTAAGTAACTGAAAAAAACAAATAGGAGTTGACTAGCTTTAGTCAATTTTGATATACTCACTTTTGACCGTAGACAGTAGGTGCCCACAGGGTTTAATGGTTTTACCGCCTGCCGAGGTGAAAGCTTCAGTGCGAACATTTTGTTTGCTTAGCCTTCGCTGTCTGCGAAGGCTTTTTGTTTTCCTGGATGTATGACGAATTGCTCTGCAATTCGCCTAGGAGGTGAAATGATGGGCATATCTCGTAACGAAAAGCAAGTGCTTGTGCAAGAGCTAGTCGAACAACTCGGTCAAGCCAAAGGTGCGGTTCTCACCGACTATAAGGGAATCAATGTGAACAAGCTGACCGATTTGCGGCGACAGTTGCGTAAAGAGGGCGTGGAGTTCAAAGTAGTGAAGAATACTCTAGCTAAGCGCGCTGCCAATGAGCTAGGTATTGAGGAGCTCAACCCCTATCTGGAAGGTCCTACAGCTATAGCCTTTAGCTTGGAGGATCCAGTAGCACCAGCTAAGGCCATTTCCAACTTTATCAAGGCTAATAAGGTGCTGGAGATTAAGGCTGGTTTGGTTGAAGGCAAAGTCATTTCGCTAGCCGGGGTACAGGCTTTGGCCGACCTACCGTCTCGCGAGATGTTAATTGCCCAGGTAGTAGGTGCGATGGCTGCACCGTTATCTGGTTTTGTCAATGTCTTGCAGGGGCCGATTCGCAAGCTTGGCTATGCGCTTGAGGCAATCCGCAAGCAAAAAGAAGCCTAATTGCATCCCCTTGGTCTTAAGACCGAGTGCGGATTTATCCACTTAAGGAGGTGAAATCAATGACTAAGGAACAGATTTTAGAGGCTGTAAAGAACATGACAGTTTTAGAGCTCTCCGAGCTAATTAAAGCTCTAGAAGAAGAATTTGGTGTCAGCGCTGCTGCTCCGATGGCTATGGCTATGATGCCTGCCGCTGCTGCTCCTGCAGAGGAAGTAGAAGAGCAAACCGAATTCGACGTTATTTTAGTTTCTGCTGGTGATAAGAAGATCAACGTTATCAAGGTTGTTCGTGAGATCACCCAGCTCGGCTTGGTTGAAGCTAAGGGTCTGGTTGATGGCGCTCCTAAGCCGGTTAAGGAAGGTATCAGCAAGGAAGAGGCTGAAGCCATTAAGGCTAAGCTCACCGAGGCTGGCGCTACCGTAGAGATCAAGTAGTTTAATAGCAAATTAAAGCACCCGCATTTTGTGCGGGTGCTTTCTTCTTTTCTATAACGCCAGAGGTGCCGTGGTCATACTAGAGCGCTAGTGCCCAACCTCTGTCTGAGTGAGCTCAGAGCGCCAAGGGCAGCGACGGCACTCGCACCGCTTTGCTCTAGTTGGAGACAGCATGAGCGCCCGGAATCGGTGACTGACCAGATTCACCTTAAGGCCGCTCGGCCTGTTGTCGCTGCATTTCCTTGGCTCCCTCGCTCCTTAGATTATTGGGCCCAACGCGCTGTGCGTATGACCAACGGCCCTGCTCAGGAGTCGAGCACCTAGGGTAGTAATGCGGTAGCTCCTTCTGCTTAATCTATGAGCAGCTGCAGGAATTGCTCCGGGCTAAGCTCGGCGAAATACTGCTCCAGCTCTAACCCTTTAATGGTTGTCTCCAGGGTCTGGCGTTCATAGGGTACATCCAGCAATTTAGTTGCCAGTTGGTTGATGTCGCCATGGCTAAAGAAGTCACCGTAAATGGTGCAGGCGCGAATGTGACCATTAACCACATCTAATCGCACATCTACCTCACCAAAGCTAAAGCGGGCACTGCGTTGGATATTAAACTTGGGCGCTTGCCCATAGTTCCATTCCCAGGTGGCATATTTGTTGGCCCTTAGTTGCTGGATAGCCGCTTGATCCTCTTGGGTCAAGTGGTAGTCGTGCAGCTCGGCCCCAAATTCGGCGGTTACCGCCTCCATAACCGCATTGCGGAACTGTTCCTGGGTGACCGGCTGGGTGAGGTATTCGGCGATATTGGTAACCCGACTACGCACCGACTTAACACCCTTGGAGGCGATTTTATGGGGCTTAACCCGTAAGGCCTTTCCTAGCACGCTTAGGTCTGAGTTAAAGAGCAGCGTGCCGTGGTGGAGGAGGCGATCTCCCTGTCGGTATTCGGAGTTACCGGAGAATTTGCGTCCGTCGATGAGAATGTCGTTGCGTCCTGAGGCTTCTGCGTCCACTCCCAGTTGGGCTAAGGCCCGTACGATGGGGCGGGCAAAGCGGGCGAAATCAAAGCCGGCACCGTCATCTTTGACCACAAAGGTAAAGTTGATATTGCCTAGGTCATGATAGACGGCTCCACCGCCGGTCAGGCGTCGCACAATGGCGATATTGTGTTCTTTAACGTATTCGCTATCTACCTCTTCCCAAGCGTTCTGATGCCGTCCGATAATAATAGCCGGCCTATTCTGCCACAGCATGAAGCAATCTTCTTCCTTGCTGAGGGTGGTGAGCACATATTCTTCTGTGGCCATATTCAGATAGGGATCGTTAGATAAGTTGATTACATTTTTCATTGGGCACCTCGTTTAGGCATTAAATGAATGGCACGTTTCTCAGTATCCAGGAGGGCTTCTAACCAGGCTTCGCTTAGGGTCGGGTGGGCGTGAATAGCTGTGGTTACCTGCTCAACCGTTAGCCGCTCCTTAACCGCTAGACCGGCGGCAGCAATCAAATCGGCCGCATGGGGGCCTACTATGTGGGCTCCGATAACAGTTCCATCGGGGGCGGCCAACACCTTGACTAAACCGTCGGTCTCGCCCATGGCCACAGCTTTGCTGTTGGCTGCAAACTGGAACTTGCCCACGCGGTAGTCGAGGCCTTGCTCCTTAGCTGACTCTTCGCTGAGGCCTACGGTGGCCACCTCAGGTGAAGTAAAGACCACAGCCGGAATGGCGTGGTAAGCCACCTGGCTATCAAGACCGGCCATACGCTCCACAGCTACCCGTCCTTCCTCGGAGGCAACGTGGGCCAGCATGGCTCCACCGATTACATCGCCGATGGCATAGATACTAGGAACGTTGGTCTGGAAGTCGGCATTAGTGACGATGAAGCCTTGCGGCGTAGTTGTCACGCCGATGGCCTCCAAATTGAGGTTGGCCGTATAGGGGCGGCGACCGGTAGCAATGAGGACAGTGTCGGCTTCAGCAGTTATCGTGCTCTTAGCCGTCGCGGCAGTAACCCTCAGCTGGCTATCTTCATCGCTGATACTTTCTACGCGGGCGCCAGTGATGATATCTATCCCTTGGCGCTTCAGGAAAATGCGTAAGCGCTTAGAGATTTCCTTGTCCACGCCGGAGAGCAGGTCGGGCATGTACTCCAGAACGGTTACTTGGCTACCGAAGGTCTGGAAGATGGATGCGAACTCGAGACCGATGACGCCCCCGCCGATGATTGTTAAGCGTTGGGGTACTGTCTGTTGCTCCAGTAGTTGATCACTATTAACAACATTGGGTAGGTCGGCTCCAGGTATCGGAAGGTGGCTGCACTTGGAACCGGTGGCAATTAGTATGCGTTTTGTCTCAATCGTTTGGTCGCCCACCCGTACCTGCTGCGGTGAGGTAAGAGTTGCCTCTCCTGCAATTACCTCCACTCCATTGGCGGTCAGCAGTCCGGCAATACCCTGCACCAGCTGGCGGACGATCTGTTCCTTGCGTTCCCAGGTGGTCTGGAAATCAAAACCGTTCTCAGTAACAGAAATGCCAAACTTATTAAGTTGCCCGAGGGAACGTAACATCTGGGCACTTTGATAGTAGGCTTTAGTTGGTATGCAGCCTCGGTTGAGGCAGGTGCCGCCTAGGCTGTCCTTTTCTACCAGCGTCACCTGCATACCGATTTGGGCGGCCCGTAGGGCGGCCACATAGCCGCCGGGGCCGCCACCTATAACTACAAGGTCGCGCAATTGCTTACCCCCTTTAGGAAATCAGTCGTTAGCCCGATAGCGCAAGATGGGCTTGCGAGCAGCTCCAACTTCGTCTACCCGCTGCACGGGCATATTATGGGGTGCCTCTTTCAACTGGTTGGCATCGGTCNNGTTTCTGTGGGCTCTATTAATAGAGCTTCGGGTACAATGAGCGGGAAGTAGACTGTCGGTGGATGGTAACCGTAGTCCAGTAAGCGTTTAGCGATATCTAAAGTGGTTACACCGTATTCCGCTTTGAGTTGGCCAGGAGTGGCAATAAACTCGTGCTTACAGAGCCGGTCAAAGGGAATATAGTAATGGTCACGCAACTGTGCACGCAGATAGTTGGCGTTCAGAACCGCATTTTCTGAGACTTCCCGTAGGCCCTCTGCTCCAAGGGCGAGCAGGTAGGTATAGGCCCGCACTAATACACCGAAGTTGCCATGGAAGGCCAGCATTTTGCCAATGCTGTCGGGCCGATCATGATCGAAGTAGTAGCCTTCGTCATTCTTGGCTACCAACGGGCCGGGTAGGAAGGCGGCCAGGTGCTCTTTCACGCCTACTACGCCGCTGCCAGGACCGCCGCCTCCATGGGGAGTGCTGAACGTCTTGTGTAAGTTGAGGTGCACAATATCAAAACCCATATCACCAGGGCGAGCAACGCCCAAAATGCCGTTGAGGTTAGCACCGTCGTAGTAGAGCAGGCCGCCACCGTCATGAACTATGGCTGCGATTTCGGCGATTTCCTCTTCAAAAAGGCCTAAGGTGTTGGGGTTGGTTAACATAATGCCCGCAACTTCATCACTCATGGCGGCTCGCAGGCTGGGCACATCCACTAAACCTCGCTCGTTAGACTTTACTTCGATGACATCGAAGCCCGCCATGTTGGCCGTGGCCGGGTTAGTGCCATGGGCACTGTCGGGCACAATCATCTTGGTGCGCCGCGTGTCACCCCGTTTGGCATGATAGGCGGCGATAATCATGGCCCCGGTGAGCTCGCCCTGGGCACCAGCTGCCGGTTGGAGTGTGAAGCGATCCATACCGGTAACCTCGCACAGTGCTCGCTCTAGGTTATACATCAGTTCTAGTGCGCCTTGCGCCGTGGCCTCCGGTTGTAGAGGATGGAGTTCGGCAAAGCCGGGCAAACGGGCAGCCCATTCGTTGATTTTGGGGTTATACTTCATGGTGCAAGAACCCAAGGGGTAGAACCCGTCATCCACGCCATAGGCCCGTTTGGAGAGCCGCGTAAAGTGGCGCACCGTCTCATTTTCGGGGAGGTCAGGCAGCGGTGGATTATCTGAGCGTAACATTTCTGTCGGTAAACTGGTTTCCTCCGGAACATCCAGGGGCGGGAGCTGGAAGCTATTGCTGCCAGCTACACTGGCCTCAAAAAGTAGCTTATTCTGCATGCGTCATTCCCCCTAACACGTCGACCAGTCGGTCGATTTCTGCTTTAGTGCGTTTTTCTGTAAAGGCTAATAACATGCCGTCAGCCAGCTCGTAACCACCAATAATGCCTTCTTCTAATAGGCGTTTGTTGGCAGCGGCCGGGTTAGCTAGTTTGATGGCGAATTCTTTGAAGAACGGCTTCTGGAACTTAAGTTCAATGCCACGACTGGACAGCTGCTTTGCAGCATAATTGGCCAGTTGATGGGAGCGCAGAGCTATCTCCCTTAAGCCCCGTGGTCCTACCAGAGCCAAGTAGATGGTAGCCGCTAGCGCGTTAAGGGCCTGGTTGGAACAGATGTTAGAAGAGGCCTTTTCGCGGCGAATGTGCTGTTCCCGAGCCTGCAGCGTTAGAACGAAAGCTCGCTGGCCATTTCTGTCGGTGGTTTGACCCACCAAACGACCGGGCACACGTCGCATTAGCTTACTATTGGCGGCAAAGAAGCCTAGGTAGGGGCCGCCAAAGGCTAGGGGAGAACCGAGGGCTTGCCCTTCTCCCACCACTATGTCGGCGCCCAACTCGGCCGGAGGCTTCAGCAAGCCGAGGGAAATGGGGTCAACCACCATGATAACCAAGGCCTTGTGGGCGTGGGCCTGTTCAGCGATGGCTTGAGCTTCTGTTTCCAGGTTGCCAAACCAGTTGGGATGCTGTAAAACCACGGCCGCCGTTTCATTGTTGATGGCGGTGAGTAGCTCACCGGAGGTGCCATCATTAGTGGGTACGATTTCTATTTTGTAATTATCGCTGCGGCCATAGGTGGCTACCACCTGGTGGTAATAGGGGTTTACTGTGTCGGGAATCAGTATGGTCTTGCGTCGAGTGGCATCGGCAGCTGCACTGCAGGCCTCGGCCAGGGCGCTGGCCCCGTCGTACATAGACGCATTGGCCACATCCATACCGGTTAGATCGCAAATGAGAGATTGATATTCAAAGATTGCCTGCAAAATTCCTTGGCTCAGCTCCGCCTGGTAGGGGGTATAGGTGGTGCTGAACTCGGAACGGAGCAGTAGCTGGTCTACTGCAACAGGGATATAGTGATCATAGGCTCCCGCACCCAGAAAAGTGGGATAGGTGAAGGTAGATAAATTCTTGTTAGCAAGGGCCGTCAATTCACGTCTTAATTCCAGTTCGGAAAGACCGGGACGTAGATTTAGTTTTTCAATGTGGAACTGGGCAGGGATATCGGCAAAAAGTTCCTCTGTGCTGTTCATGCCCAGAGCTTTTAACATCTCCTGGCGGACAGCCGGAGGATTAGGAACGTAAGTCATAGCAGTCGAGCCTCCTTTAGATGGTAGTGAGAAGGCCGCCCCATGCGATAGCGCGGTGGCGCTGGTGGCAAGGTGTGCGGCCTCGAGAGTTTATTTCTTATCCTTGCACGTGGCTCTTATATTGCTCAGCCGTCAAGAGGGAATCGAATTCGTTGGGGTTGCTCATCTCTATTACGGCAATCCAGGTGTCGTAAGCATCTTCATTGATTAGCTCTGGCGTATCTTCTAAAGCTTCGTTGATCTCAACCACAATCCCACTAACAGGGGAGTGGATATCGGCAATAGCCTTTACCGACTCAACGACACCCAGTTGATCGCCAGCGGCCAGGTCGGTATCCAGATCAGGCAATTCCAGGAAAACGATATCGCCTAGTTCCTTCTGCGCAAAATCGGTAATTCCCACATAGGCCCGATTGCCTTCAATTCTTACCCATTCGTGGTCCTCGGTATAACGTAGGTTCTCTGGAATGTTCATCTTACTTCCTCCTTACTTTTTTGCTTTTTTGCGCCGGCGGTAGGCCGGAACATAGAAGAGTCCTTGCCCGATTTGGGCAGGAATTGTGCGCTTTCTGACCACTATATCGATGGTCTCTCCCGGATGTGCATACTCGGCTTTAATAAGGGCTAAGCCGATGGCTTTATCCAGGGTGGGCGCATGGTAGCCAGTAGTAACATACCCGATTTCTTGGCCATCTTTTTGTACCGGATAGCCAGTGCGGGGGATGCCACGCCCCAGAAGCTCGAATTCAACCTGCAGACGCTTCGGACCGGCAGCCGCCTGCTCCCGTAGAGCAGCCTGCCCGATAAATTCCGGTTTGTCGAGGTGAACACACCAGCCTAAGCCGGCTTCCAGCGGAGTGATGTCTGGTCCCAGTTCCTGGCCATAAAGTGGAAGCTTTGCTTCAAAACGCAAGGTATCACGGGCTCCAAGACCGATGGGGGTAACGTCGGATCCGCCTTGACTAAGTAGCTCTTGCCACACGTGGGGAGCATTATCGGGGGCCAGATAGATTTCAAAGCCGTGCTCTCCGGTGTAACCGGTACGGGAAACAAGGGCTGGCCTGCCGGCAACGGTGGTTTCCGGAGCAAAACGGAAGAGTTTTAACCCGCTCAAATCGGTGGCACAGAGGGGCTGCAAAATTGCTTCTGCTTTCGGCCCTTGGATAGCAATGATCGCAAAGTCATCAGAAGCATCGATTACTTCACAATCGGGCAGTTGATGCTGCCGGATCCAATCTAGATCCTTCTGGGTATTAGCAGCATTTACAACCAGAAGAAACTTATGCGGGGAGTGTTTGTAAACCAGTAGGTCATCAACAATTCCTCCGTCTTCGGTGCACATGACAGTATAGGCAACTTGCCCATCCTTAAGAGCCGCCACGTCGGAGGTGACCAAGAGTTGCACCATGGCTTCGGCTTGGGGCCCGGAAATTATGACCTGTCCCATGTGAGATACATCGAAGAGACCGGCCGCCTTGCGGACCTGATTGTGTTCAGCGATAATACTGGTGTACTCGATTGGCATTTCCCAGCCGGCGAAATCGACCATTTTCGCATTCTGGGCCAAGTGAAGGGCGTGTAGAGATGTTTTTTTAAGGCTCAGTGTTACCACTCCTTTAGCTGAGATTTCCGCATTATATTTCCCAGTTTAAGGGAAACAAAAACAGGGCAACAAGAGAAATATACCCTTGTCGCCCTGTCCTATGCCTGAGAGATTCGCCCCTATGGGCTTGCTCCTTGGGCGTCGTTACGACTTTCCAGAGCCATGTCAGCTTCGGTCCTTTTACCTGAGAGTTTCATCGACAAGCTGGGCAACCTGTCGACTTGCTTCTTCGGTAGAGAAATCTCTTCTTCCGTCAGCTTCATCCATACATCAGATTCAGTTAGCTTAATTCTAGGTTAGTTAGGGAAGTGTTGTCAATAGATACAATAGTTACCTTTATCACAATAGGTGGGTAGAAAAGGAAAACGCGAAACCTGCGGGCTTCGCGTATATTGAGCGTATGTATTAGATTTCTTGGGCTAGTTGCTTGAGACAATCTTCACAGATGTTCTTACCGCGGTAGTTGATCACATTTTCCGCATTGCCGCAGAAAATACAAGCCGGCTCGTACTTTCTGAGGATGATCTTCTCACCATCAACGTAAATTTCCAAGGAGTCCTTTTCATCAATACCCAGGGTACGTCTTAGCTCGATTGGAATAACTACGCGGCCCAGTTCATCCACCTTGCGGACAATACCAGTTGATTTCATGAACCTTACCTCCCCTTTTTGTGACATAAATCGGCAGACTTCTTATTTATTACTATAGCAATAATAACCATAGTTTGTCCAGAGATTTCATGTCTAAAAATAAAAATTCCGCTAAAAAGCCATAATTATGGGGCTAAATACCAGGATTTTATGCCTAAGTCTATATACCTATAGCGATGGCTATCTATAGGAGAAAAGACTCATATTGCCTTATTCTACATGTTTGCCCACTCTCCTGCGCCCATTTTGGGGAAAAAGAGCAAAATTTGTCCCCAGTTTGACGACAGTGCCTAGGAATGGTATACTATACGCCAAATTAGCAATTTAGCAAAGGCGATGAAGGAAAGAGTAGCTGTGGTCCCGTCCGACAGAGAGCCGGGGATGGTGCAAACCGGTGGATGGAAAGCAGTGAAGATGGCTCCTGAGCCGGGCAGCTGAAACTGGTCAGTAGGTTGCTCCCGCCAGCCAGCGGTTATAATAGGCAGGTCGTAAGACCTACAGAGGCCGGTGCTTTTCGCCCGGCGAAACAGGGTGGTACCACGGGCCCCCGTCCCTGAACTTTGGGATGGGGGTTTTTTGAACCCCAACTTTACGTAAGAAAGGTGAGGAATTACTATGGCCAAACCAACCTATTATTTAACCACGCCCCTATACTACACGAGCGGCCGGCTGCATATAGGTCATGCTTACACCAGCATAATTGCCGACGCTGTGGCCCGTTACAAGCGGTTGCGTGGTTATAATGTTTGCCTGTTGACAGGTACCGATGAGCATGGACAGAAGATACAACGGAGCGCAGAGGCTGCCGGTAAGCAACCCCAGGAGTTTGTGGACGGACTGGTGGCGTCCATCAAAGATCTGTGGCAGTTGCTTGACGTGGACTACGATGTGTTTATTCGTACCACTGATAAGCACCACAAGCAGGCCGTTCAGGGTATTTTTGAGAAACTCTATAATCAGGGGGATATTTATAAGAGCGAATACCAGGGCTGGTATTGCGAGCCCTGCGAAGCCTTCTTTACCGAGCGGCAGCTGAAGGAGGGCAAGTGCCCTGACTGTGGCCGAGACGTGGAGTGGTTGAAGGAAGAGAGTTACTTNNCCGGGCTTGGAAGACCTCTGCGTTTCCCGGACCACCTTTGATTGGGGTGTTAGGGTTCCTTTTGACCCTAAACATGTGGTCTATGTGTGGCTAGATGCGTTAAGCAACTATATTACGGCACTAGGTTACGGTAGCGCCGATGATAGTGCCTTCCGTCGCTACTGGCCGGCCGATGTGCATCTGGTGGGCAAAGAAATAGTACGGTTCCATACCATTATCTGGCCTATTCTCTTGATGGCTCTCGATTTACCTTTGCCTAAGCAGGTTTTTGGACACGGTTGGCTGCTCTTTGATGATGACAAGATGTCTAAATCGAAGGGTAATGTGGTTGATCCCGTTCCTTTGGTGGCCCGTTACGGATCCGATGCGCTACGTTACTATTTGTTGCGCGAAATCGCCTTCGGTGCCGACGGCAACTTTACCCAGGAGCTATTTATTACACGGATTAATGCGGACCTGGCCAACGATTTGGGTAACCTGTTGAGCCGTACGGTTGCCATGATTGAGAAATACTTTGGCGGCCAGACTCCAGCTCCAGAAGCGGCTACCGATTTTGACCAATCCCTACTGGCTTTAGCCGCGGAGACGAAGGGGCAGGTAGAGCAGGCTATGGATAATCTCCGGCCCCAGGTGGCGTTGGAGGCCATTTGGCAATTAGTGAAGCGGGCCAATAAGTATATTGACGAAACTATGCCTTGGGTATTAGCCAAGGAAGACAGTAAACGCCCTCAACTGGCAACGGTGCTTTATAACTTGGCCGACGTTCTGCGTCTGACTGCTGTTCTCTTGCAGCCCTTTATGCCCCGAACTCCGCAGAGAATTTGGAAGCAGCTGGGTCTAGAAGCCAACCAAGAGGCCCAGTGGGAGCAGGCGGTACCTGGTGGACTAGCGGCGGGTAAGCAGGTGAAGAAGGGCGAACCTATTTTCCCACGCCTGGATCTGAAGGCAGAATTGGCAGCTTGGGATGGGGAGGGGCAAAAGGAAGAAATTAAGCCCTTATCGCCACCATTGGCGGAGGAAGTGGACATCGAACTGTTTAGCAAGATAGATCTGCGGGTTGTCACGGTGTTGGAAGCGGAAAAGGTGCCGAAGGCCGATAGACTGCTCAAGCTGCGGGTGGCCCTAGGGTCGGAACAGCGCACCATTGTGGCCGGCGTTGCCCAGCATTATCAGCCGGAGGAGCTGGTGGGTAAACAGGTGGTTATCGTAGCCAATCTAAAGCCTGCGAAAATTAGGGGTATTGAATCGCAGGGTATGATTTTGGCTGCGTCCGATGAAAATGGCTTGGCCGTCTTGACACCCCAGAGGCCGGTGGAGGCGGGTAGTAAAGCGAAATAGAGGAGTGAGGCTATGCTGGTTGATACCCATGCCCATTTGAGCGATCGGCGCCTGGCATCCGATTTGGAGCATTGGTTGCAGGAAGCTAGGGCGGCGGGCATTAGACACATCGTAAACGTGGGTGCCGATTGGGAGAGTTCACGGATAGCGGCGGAGCAGGCGGCTAACCACAGCGAACTTGTTGCTGCCGTGGGAGTGCATCCTCACGAAGCCCGGCACTGGAATGCCCAAATGGAAGAAGACTTAATAGCATTGGCCCAGCATCCTAAGGTTTGCGCCTATGGCGAGATAGGATTGGATTATTACTACGACCACTCGCCGCGTAGCATACAGCAAGAGGTGTTCAAAGCCCAATTGCGAATTGCCAAGGAGCTGGATTTGCCGGTTATAGTGCACGACCGGGACGCCCATGGGGATGTGTTAGCCATTTTGCAGCAGCATGCCCCCTTTAAGGCTGGCGGGGTAATGCACTGTTATTCGGGTAGCGCGGAAATGGTGCCCGATTTTCTAGCACTTGGTTTCTATATTTCTTTTGCTGGGCCGATCACGTTCCGTAATGCGAAAAAACCGGCTTTGGCAGCCCTAAAAGTGCCCGATGACCGGTTGCTGGTGGAAACCGATTGCCCCTATCTGAGCCCTGAACCCTTCCGGGGCAAGCTTAATCACCCCGCCCGGGTGGCTCTCGTGGCTCGACGTTTAGCCGAGTTAAGGGGTGTTGATTACGCTACTCTGGCACAACAAACAACGGCCAATGCGGCGCGTCTCTTTGGCCTAGAAAGAGGCGATTGAACTGAAGCTGACGGCACCTACAATTGTCAAAGCCTTGTTGGCTAAGTACGGGTTGCGTCCCAGCAAAGGCTTGGGGCAGAACTTCTTGATTAACGAGCATTATCTGAAGCAGATTGTTGCCGCCGCAGAACTAGTCGGCGACGAGTTGGTGGTGGAAATCGGTCCTGGGCTGGGCGTCCTAACGAGGGAGTTGGCTCAGGTGGCGAAGAAGGTAATCACTATTGAGAAGGATCGGCGTCTTCTACCTGTGCTGAACGAAGTGCTGGGAGATATGGCCCGAGTGGAACTGGTGCTGGAGGATGCGCTACAGGTCGATTACCAGCAGTTAGTAGGCAATAATCTGCCGGCGAAAGTTGTAGCCAATTTACCCTACTATATTACGACGCCCTTAATCACCCGTCTTTTGGAGCAGGAAATAGCTTGGTCGGGGTTGGTATTCTTGGTACAGTCCGAGGTGGCCGACCGTATGATGGCGGGACCGGGCAGCAAAGAATATGGATTGCTCAGCGTCATGGTGCAGTGGGAATATGATGTAAAGAGAGTAGCCCGTGTGCCCGCCAGCGCCTTTTATCCGGCTCCTAAAGTGGCTTCCACAGTAGTAAAACTAATTCCGTGGGCCCGGAGCAAGCCCCTTCCGGTCAATAAAGAGTGGCTCGGACAGGTGTTAAGGTCTGCTTTGGGGCAAAGGCGCAAGACTCTGCTCAATGCCCTCACCAGCAATTTAGCTGTAACAAGAGAGCAAGTGCAGGTCGCCTTGTCCCATTTGGGACTGGAGGCGGGCGTTAGGGGGGAAGATTTAACCCCTGAACAGTTTATCCAGCTGGCAGCTCAGTTGGTCTAGACTTTCTGGAAGGAGGTGCGTTGATGCGGTTTCATAGTCCTTCTCAGGGCCAGCTCAGTATAGACGAGTTGATGCAGGCGCTAGCCAATTATGTGGCAGAGCAGCCAGAGGCCAAGTATAAGCTGATTATCGGTACCGATTCGCAGACCAATGCGGAATCAACGCACTTCGTTACGGCCATAGTGGCGCACCGGGTGGGCAAGGGCGGTCGCTTCTTTATCCGTCATGAGCATCAGCGGCCAATGGCCAGCCTGCGCCAGAAGCTAATGCACGAAACGGCTCTCAGCCTAGAAACCATTTCCCGGCTGCAAGAAGAGCTAATGGCCCACGACTTGCTTTTGAATTATGACTTGGAGGTACATGTGGATGCGGGGCGGCGAGGAGCAACGCGAGAATTGATTCGCGACCTGGTGGGAATGGTTATTACCAGCGGCTTTGTCGCTAAAGTAAAGCCCGATGCTTTTGCTGCCAGTTCAGTGGCCGATAGATTCACCAAGTAATCAGGCTGGTTACAAATACTTAACTTACGTTGCGATTCGTCTTGACAGTGTTTCATAAGGCTTGCTATAATAAGTGTTTCATTTGACAGCTACCCCACCTTATGTTAAAATGGACAAGGTGAGAAGTAAAGAGAGAGGTGGTTGTCTTTGGCGGCAAAAAATGCTCTAGCTGAGATTCGTCAGGATCTGGAGTCCCATGTAGGGGAAAAAGTGTGGATAAAAGCAAACCGCGGCCGACGTAAGACTATCATCCGCGAAGGTATTTTGGAGAATACCTATCCCTACCACTTCCTGGTCAAACTTGATTCGCAGAAGCATCCGGTTCGAGTTATCTCCGTTAGCTACGCCGATGTTTTGACCCAAACTGTGGAACTGTCGATTGGAAAACCTGACAGACGCATGGTACCTACGACCAATTAAAGATAAATAGTGAGGACTTCCTTCAGCCCTTAGGCAGCCAGCCTAAGGGTTTTTTTTGCATATCCAGCCGTTACCGGGGGAAATCTACTTATGTTGACGGTAGAATTTGCAGAGGAGTGTGTCTTTTTGACTAACGATATCGGCCGCTTAGTCATCATTGGCGGTGCGGAAGACAAGGAAGGCGACTGCATTATCTTGAGGGAAGTGGTGAGGTTAGCCGGGGGCAACCAGGCACGGCTCCTGGTGCTAACGGCGGCCACCTTAGAACCGCAACGGGTTGGAGCCCTATACCGTCAGGTTTTTGCTGGCTTGGGAGCAGCGGAAGTCGGGGTCTTGGACATCAACGAGCGCCTACAGGCGGAGGACCCGATGCTGGTGCGACTGGTGGAAAACTGTAGTGGGGTGTTTTTCACTGGCGGTGACCAATTACGTATCACTAGCCTCATCGGTGGCACGGCCCTCTTCCATGCTTTAGTTGACTCCTACCGGCGCGGGGTGGTAATTGCCGGCACTAGTGCGGGAGCGTCGGTGATGAGCTCTACCATGATTGTCGACGGTAGCGGCGATAAGGAGCCGGCAGCCGGAGCCGTAAGGCTGGCGGCTGGCCTAAGTTTAATTTCCGACGTGGTAATCGATCAGCACTTTGCCCAACGGGGCCGTCTGGGGCGGTTGCTGGCCGCCGTAGCCCAGAATCCTTATGTCTTAGGTATAGGCATTGACGAGAATACGGCCATGGTGGTTGATGGGCCCGAATTTGAGGTAATTGGCAGCGGAACGGTTAGCATCTTAGATGGTCAGCATATTGCCTTTACGAATGTTTCAGAAGTGAGCCCACAGGCGGCCTTGGCTTTGGCTGAAGTCCGATTACACGTTTTATCCGAAGGTTATACTTTTAACTTACAGACTCGGCAGCCTAAATCCCATGCCGGGACGACTAACAGTAGGAATGCTAAGGGAGGCAGCTAGTTGTGAAGAAAATCGAGTTGCGCATGTTTCCTGGGCGCAACGTATATATCCATCGTCCTGCCGCTTTATTACTTCTTGATCTCGAGGAGTTTGCTGGTAAGGAGAGTAGGTGTTTCCCCGGGTTTAATGAGGGTCTACTGCGACTTCTTCCCGGTCTTAAATCCCATGGCTGTGCTTTAGGTCGCCCCGACGGGTTTATACAACGCTTGCAGTCGGGCACCTACTTGGGGCATGTTTTGGAACACGTTCTTTTGGAATTGCAGGAGCTCATGGGGCTGGATGTCCGTTATGGCAAGACCCGAGGCACGGATCAGTGGGGAGTTTACGAAGTAGTGTTTGAATGTCCCTGCATAGGATTAGCCGAGATGTTGGTGGATGTGGGATTGGATCTACTGCAGGCAATCCTAAAAGGCTATGATTACGATTTATCTTCCGCTGTAAACCGTCTGCGACAGCGTTTGGCTGAGGTTGATTTGGGGCCCAGTAGTAAGGCTCTGTGGAATGCGGCACGCCAGCGAGGCATTAGTGTGCGCCGCATCGGCGAAGGTAGCTTGATTCAGCTTGGAACAGGCCGGTTCTTGCGGCGCATTCAGGCCACCTTAACCGACCAGACCAGCTGCTTGGCGGCTGACGTGGCCGGTGATAAGGAGTTGACCAAGCTGATTCTGCGGGCAGCAGCCATTCCTGTGCCTAGGGGTAAAACGGTCTATTCTAGCGAGGAAGCGGTGCAGACCTGGCAAGAGATGCAATGCCCCGTGGTCATTAAGCCCTGCGATGGCAACCAGGGGCGGGGAGTTTCTTTAAATTTGGTTGGTGAGCAGGATGTGCTAGCTGGTTACGCAAGTGCAGCTCGCTTTAGTCCTCGCGTTCTAGTAGAAGAATATATTCCTGGTAGACATTTTCGCCTTTTGGTGGTGGATGGCCGCCTAGTAGCAGCTTCCGAACGGATTCCGGCCCACGTGGTAGGAAACGGTCGCGATCCTATTTTCACTCTGGTGGAGCAGGTCAACCGCGATCCGAGACGTGGTGAGGACCATGAAAAGCCCTTAACCAAAATAGTGATAGACGACATTGTCTATCAGGTTCTGGCCCGCCAAGGTTATTCGCTGGAGAGTATTCCGGCGGCAGGCGAGTTAGTCTGGTTGCGGGAAAATGCCAATCTGAGTACCGGTGGAACAGCCATCGACGTTACCGATCGGGTTCATCCCCAAGTGGCTGCCACGGCGGTACGGGCAGTACGACTTATCGGCCTGGATGTAGCGGGAGTAGACGTGGTCACCAGTGATATAGCCCTGCCCCTCGATTGGGGTAAGGGAGCCATAATCGAGATAAATGCGGCTCCTGGTATTCGTATGCACCATTATCCGGTGGCCGGTGGTGAGCGAGACGTGGCCTCCCAGATAATTGCCAGTCTATATCCGGCGGGGGTACCTAGCGAAATCCCTATTGTGGCTGTAACCGGTACTAATGGCAAGACGACCACCTGCCGCCTGTTAGCCCACACATTGCAGCAATGTTATGGGACGGTGGGATTGACTAGCACTGCGGGGATTTATCATAACGATCAGCTACTTGTACCCGGCGACACCACCGGTCCGTGGAGCACCGGGGTTTTGCTGAGCGATCCGTTAGTAGACGTGGCTGTATTAGAGTTAGCCCGTGGTGGATTACTGCGTGGCGGCTTGGCCTTCGACAACTGTGACGTGGCTGTTCTTACCAATATCACGGAAGATCATTTGGGGCAGGACAATCTAGATTCGCTGGAGGATCTTGCTTGGGTAAAATCTTTAGTTTTGGAATCGGTTAAACCGCAAGGTTATGCGATTATAAATGCGGACGATGGACCCAGTGTTGAACTTCTGGCTAAGCAAAAAGGTAACGTTATTCTTTTTAGTCTGCAGACCGACAACTTGCAGGTAAGGCGTCATTTGGGGGCCGGTGGCAGGGCCGTATTGGTGCAGGATGGGCAGATATGTTTTGCGGAGGGAGACAGACTGGAACCCCTCATGGCCGTAGAAGCCGTCCCCATAGCTTTTAACGGGAGGGCCAGCTATAACGTGGCCAATGCCTTGGCTGCCTGCGCTGCTCTTTGGGGGTTGGGGGTAGAGCGCGGCCTGATAAAGCAGGGCTTGGCCAGCTTCTTGCCCGATACGGAGCACAACCCGGGGCGACAAAACCTGATTACTATCGGAAAACAGCCAATGCTGATTGACTATGCCCACAATGCGGCCAGTATTGAAGGCCTGACCCGTTTGGCTCGCACCTTGACAACGGGGCACTTACTAGGGGTCATAGCCGTACCTGGTGATCGGCGCAATTCTTTAATTCTTGCAGCCGGTGAGGCAGCAGGGCGTGGTTTTGATCGCTTGTTCATCAAAGAGGACCGAGACCGTCGTGGGCGGGCACCGGGAGAAGTGGCCGAGATCCTTCGACAAGGAGCCATGGCAGCCGGTATGAGTCCGGCGAACATACAGGTCTGCATAGAAGAACGGACCGCCCTCTGGGCAGCCTTTGCGGTGGCTCGACCGGAAGATTTGATCGTGGTCCTTTATGAGGACTGGGAGTATACCAGATCTCTCCTAGACGAATTGGTTCAGCAAGCCCCCCATCTGCGCAAGACTTACGCCATTGCCGGCAGCCTATAGTGCCCTATTACTAGCGAAAGCTCCGCCCCTGCCCGGGTGAAAAAACAGGGTGTGCACGGGGGTGCCGATGTATTAGAATAGGGTGGGGGTGTGTTAGGCATGTCTATTTTAGAACTCGCCCCAGCCAAGGTGAATTTATGGCTGCGCGTATTTGAGAAAATGCCTGATGGCTATCATCGGGTGGAGACGGTCTTGCAGACGATTTCGTTGGCTGACACTCTTACTCTGGAACTTAGAACGGGCAGTAGCATCTCTCTCAGCTGTGATGACCCTCGTCTGCCCTGTAATGAACATAACCTGGCCTATAGGGCTGCTGCCCTGTTGGCACAGGTGGCGGCCCCCGGTCAGGGGGTGCATATCCATCTGGAGAAGCGAATTCCCTGGCGAGCCGGGCTAGGTGGAGGGAGTTCGGACGCAGCCGCTGTCTTGCGCGGCCTGAACAAACTCTGGGGGCTAAACTGGACCTGGCAAGAGCTGCTGCCGTTGGCCCAGACTTTAGGGGCCGATGTTCCCTTCTTTCTTCGGGGAGGAACGGCTATCGGAAGGGGCCGAGGTGAACAAATCGAGGAACTGGCCGTGGAGCCGGATTTGACGCTAATTCTTATCCAACCGCCCTTTGGTCTAGCGACCCCTAAGGTGTATTCTCTTTGGCAACCGCAGGGCGAGGAATCGACTGAGGGTCTGGATTCCCTGCTGTTGGCTCTACGGAATTCCGACGGTAAGGCTTTAGGCCAATTAATGCATAACGACTTAGAGAGGCCAGCTTTCCAGCTGGCACCGGAGCTATCTGTGGTGAAAAGTGGTTTATCCCAGGCAGGTCTCCCATGCTTACTCTCTGGTAGCGGAGCCTGCTTATTTGCTGTTGTGCCTAATAGTAATGGGCCGGCAATCAACTGGCTGCATAAGGTGCGACAGCAATTACCGTCCCATTACCGGGCCTCCTTGGTCCGCACCCGATTCTAGTCCAGATAAAGGGATGTTAAGCTTTCACGGCGAATACACATAAGTAGCGTAGCTATAAACATTTGATGGACGAGTAATCGGCGCTCGTGGAAGGAGAGATTTATGACGGAGCGACTCATTCCAGTAAAACTTGAGAACTACAAACCCCTGCGGGAGATTGTTTTTGAACATTTGCGTGAGGCTATTATTAAAGGTAAATTACGACCCGGCGAACGTCTGATGGAGATGCAGTTGGCCGACGAAATGGGAGTTAGTCGTACGCCAGTGCGTGAAGCAATTCGCAAACTTGAGCTAGAAGGGTTAGTTATAATGATTCCCCGTCGGGGCGCCTACGTAGCCGACTTAAGTATTAAAGATGTGGCTGAAACTTTTGAGATCCGTTCTGCGTTAGAAGCTTTAGCCGCTTCTTTAGCAGCCGAACGTATTACCCCCGAGGAAGCAGAAGAAATGGAGCGTATTTTGGTGCGCATCGGCGCTGCTATTGAAGAGGACGACATGCAACAGCTAGTTGCATTAGATGAGGAATATCATAACCTCCTATACAAGGCTAGTCGCAATGATCGCTTGATGCAAATTCTCAATAACTTACGGGAGCAGATTCAACGTTTCCGGGTTACCACCCTGGCTGTGCCAGGCCGTGTGCGCGGGGTATTGCAGGAGCATAGAAATATAGCGGAGGCAATTTCCGAGCGCAATGCGGAGCTAGCACATCAATTGGCCTTAGAGCACATAGAGAACGCGGAAAATGCGTTGATGGACTGGATGCGACGACAGAAAGAATCCTAATGCAACTGATGTTGGGGTAGGTGAGGGGGTGTGTCTATGCATGCAATCGTATTAGCGGGTGGAACTAAAGATGATGAATGGGCTAGACAGCACGGTGTTAAGAACAAAGCCTTTTTGCCCATTAACGATTTGCCGATGATCAATTATGTTGTTGCTGCGCTACGAGAATGCCCGCGAATTGAGCAGATTATTGTGGTGGGTCCGGTAGAGGCGTTAACCAACTGGTTACCAAACGATGGTATCCGCATTTTGCCGGAGCAAGGAGACATCGTGGATAATGTGTTAGCCGCATTGCAAGAATTACCACAGGATCGCAAGGTACTGGTTTGTACCTCGGACATTCCAATGCTCACGCCTGAGGCCTTGTGTGCTCTCTTTGATGCCGTCAAGGGACGGGAAGCCGACCTCTATTACCCGATTATCAATCGCATTGATTGTGAAAAGCGTTACCCAGGTGTGAAACGAACCTACGTGAAGTTCAAGAATGGTTCCTATACAGGCGGTAACGTTGTAATAGTTAATCCCCAGCAGGCCCTTCCTCTAGCTCGAGTTTTCAGGAAACTGGTTATGGAGCGCAAGAACCCGGTGAAGATGCTCTTGACTTTTGGCTTGCCCGGTATTGTTTTTGTTCTTCGGCTGGCTCTTGGTCTGTTGAGCGTCCAGGAGCTGGAGCAGCGCCTATCCAACATCTTGCATATCAAGGGTGCGGCGATTTACTGCACTCACCCTGAAATCGGCACTGATGTGGATAAGGATAGTGATTTAGAGCTGGCCCGCCGAGTGTTGGCGGCCGGTAGTTGATAAAAGAGGGTTCAGCCCCAGTGGCTGAACCCTTTCGCTTTAGCGCTGCTAGTGATTCTCCTTGAACTTTACCTACCGAGCGTCGTGCACTTCCACGTCCTTCGCCCCATTGTTCCTGAGGATGGCGCTGGCCTCTTTCGCTCTGTTTTCGCTCACCTTTACGATGGCTAAAAGATCGCCTTCCTTTACCCGCTTCTCGTAGTGCCGTCCTCGCTCCTCTGGGATACCCCAATCCAATAGCCCGCCAGCAATACCGCCGGTGGCAGCTCCGGTAATAGCACTAGCGATAGGCCCGGCCGCAAGTAACGGTCCCACCCCGGGAACGGCTAAAGCGCCAGCGCCTAAAGCTAAACCGGCCAGGCCACCCCAAGTGGCTCCCGACGTTACGCCATCGGTGATATTTCCGGTACCCAAGTCCAGATCCCTAGCTTCAATGGAGTTGGTCATACCAGGTGAGCCCACGCCTCTATTGCCGCGAGAGCGATCATCCTTTTGCACCAAGTTGATTTCGTTTTCCGTATAGCCCTTCTTACGTAGGGTAGCTATGGCCTCGCGCGCAGCTTCTTCCGAGGTGAACAAGCCGATTACTGTTTTCTGCATTTTCATTCCTCCCCTTGGCAAGTTCTTTGCTAAAGCAGCAACTTTAGTATTTCTCTACTAGGGCTAAGCAATACGAAGAATTTCTTGCAAAAATTAAGAGAGTTAGGAAGGGAAAGCCTACATCGACGGCGAATGATAAGAAAGGAACAGCCAAGAAATGCAAAGGGGTGAAATATGTGATAATAACTGATGTGCGCATTCGGAAAATTAACACAGAAGGGCGCATGAAGGCGATAGTCTCCATTACGCTCGACGATGAATTCGTTATTCATGACGTGCGAGTAGTTGATGGAAATAACGGTCTATTCGTGGCTATGCCTAGTCGCAAAACGCCAGAAGGAGAGTTCCGGGATATCGCCCATCCAATCAACTCACAAACCCGCGAAAAGCTGCAAGAAGCAGTACTAGCGGCATACGAGCGGCAGATAGCCAGCGTGTCGTAGAGCCCGATGGGGGCTCTTTTTCTATAGCCCATATTTGGGTACTTTTGGCGCCTAGGGGACATTAGTATATAATAATGACAGTAATGGTTATGGAGTGATCTGGGGAAGGAGATGAGCGTTTGGAAACGAGCGCTATTATACTAGCAGCTGGCGCTGGTAAACGTATGAAATCGAAGACCAATAAGGTTTTGCATAACTTGTGCGGCAAACCTATGGTGGAGCATGTGATCGATGCTTGCCGCAGCGTCGGGATATCCCGCTTTTACGTGGTGATCGGTAATGATGCGGAACAAGTCAAAGCTCACTTAGGTGATGGTTATACTTATGTGTTGCAGAAGGAACAGCTAGGCACTGGGCATGCAGCTCTGCAGGTTAGCCCCTATTATCAGCATGAACCCTCTGTTTTTGTGCTCTGTGGTGATACCCCTCTGATTACCGGGGCCACTCTGCAGCGCATGCAGCAGGTACATAAAGAAGCAGATGCGGATGTGACCGTGCTGACGGCTGTCCTCCCTAATCCGGGAGATTATGGTCGCATCTTGCGAGATGACAATGGCCAAGTATGCGGATTGGTAGAAGCGAAGGATGCTACTCCCGAGCAGCTGGCCATCAAGGAGATAAATACGGGCTTTTACTGCTTCCGGGCTGAGAAACTGTTTGAGGCCCTCAGCCGGCTGACCAATGATAACGCCCAAGGGGAGTATTATCTGACGGATGTTATTGCCAGCCTTTATCAGAGGGGCTGTCGGATAGCCAGTTGTCTGCTGGAAGATAGCCGGGAGGCCCTCGGCATCAACGACCGAGTACGTCTAGCGGAGGCTGAAGGTATAATGCGGCAGAGAATCCGCCAGCAGTTGATGTTGGCGGGAGCTACTTTCCTCCAGCCCGAGTCTTGCTTGGTTGATGCGGAGGTGACCGTCGGACCGGACACCATTATCTATCCCGGAGTTATACTGGAAGGCAAGACCACCATCGGTCGGGATTGTGTCATTGGTCCCAATACCCACTTAGTTGATTGTCAAGTTGGAGATGGAGTGAGCATTGAGCATTCAGTGGCTCGTCAAAGCACCATTGGCGATAATTGTACTATCGGCCCCTACGCCTATCTGCGTCCCCAAACCGCTTTGGCGGCCGGGGTTAAAGTCGGTGATTTTGTTGAACTCAAGAATAGCCAGATAGGCGCCGGTAGCAAAATTCCTCACTTAAGCTACGTGGGAGATGCGACGATAGGCGCCGGTGTAAACGTGGGTGCCGGAACTATTTTTGTCAACTACGATGGACGCCAGAAACATCGCACGCTGGTTGAGGATGGAGCCTTTATTGGCTGTAACAGCAATTTGGTTGCCCCGGTACAGATTGGTAAGAATGCCTATGTGGCAGCCGGTTCGACAGTTACGAAAGACGTCCCGGCCGATGCTTTGGCAGTGGCCCGTTCCCGGCAAGAGAATAAAGAAGGCTGGGTTGCTAGACGGCGTCAGAAAGAATAGGAGGGGTAGTCGATGGTGGCTTCACGGCCCCTGAAACTGTTTTCTTGTAATGCAAACCGAGCTTTAGCAGAAGAGATAGCGGCTTGGTTAGATTTGCCCCTGGGTAATTGCGAAGTAAGTCGTTTTCGCGATGGGGAGATTCAAATTCGTATTAATGAGAGTGTGCGCGGTGCCGACGTGTTCGTTATCCAGCCCACTTGCGCCCCAGTCAACGAACACCTGATGGAGCTCTTGGTGACCATCGATGCTCTGCGCCGGGCATCGGCGGACCGGATTACGGCTGTAATGCCCTACTACGGATATGCACGGCAGGACCGCAAAGCCCGATCGCGCGATCCCATCACAGCCAAGTTGGTGGCCAACCTACTCACCGTTGCCGGTGTGGATCGGGTGGTAACCATGGACTTACATGCGGGGCAGATACAAGGGTTCTTTGATATCCCCGTCGATCACTTGCTGGCTATGCCCATAATTGCCGACTATTTTGCCAGCCTGGGTCTGAATGACATGGTGGTTGTTTCCCCCGACCTAGGGGGCGTCACCCGAGCCCGTAGCCTCGCCGATCGGCTAGGGGTACCGATTGCCATCGTAGACAAATATCGTCCTGAGCCCAATGTGTCCCAAGTAATGCATATTATCGGCAAGGTGGCTAATAAAAGGGTCATTTTGGTTGATGATATTATTGATACGGCTGGCACCATCACCCAAGCGGCACAAGCATTAATAGACAAAGGCGCCATAGAAGTGTATGCTAGTTGCACCCATGGGGTACTTTCCCATCCGGCGCTGGAGCGTTTGTCGGCTTCGCCTATTAAGGAGGTTGTGATCACTAACACCATTCCCCTCACCACCGACATGCGTATTCCGCTGATCAAGCAGCTATCGGTGGCACCATTATTTGGACAAGCTATAAGTAATATTCATCGTGATCTTTCAGTCAGTACCCTATTCGCCTAAAATACTTTCTANNCAAGCTGCAGGTAAGGGTGGCGTTAAGCGCCTTCGCCAACAGGGCTTTGTTCCTGGCATCGTCTATGGTGGTGCAAAAGGAATAAACGTGCCGATACAGGTTCCCGAGCGGCAACTGTCGGCTGTCCTTAATAAAGGCTCGAGTAGTGCTTTCTTCACTTTACAGTTGGATGACGGCAGTAGGCATTTAGTTTTGCCCCGCGAAATACAATACGGTAAAATCAAGCGAGACTTGCGCCACATAGACCTCCTAGTGGTGGAGCAGGATGAGGAAGTGAGAACCACCATTCCGGTACGTATTGTGGGCACCAACCAGGCCCCATTGCAATATGGGCTGCTGGAGATTGAGCTGAAAGCTAAACCGGCCCAGATCCCTGCCAGTTTTGATGTGGATGTCAGCGGGCTGGAGGTCGGACAAACCATCACTGTCGGTGACTTGAACATACCAGCGGGCGTAGAGTTAATCAGCAGTCCGGAGGAAATGGTGGTGGGCGTGGTCGCTAGCACCCAGGAGCCGGTGCAAGAAGAGACCAGTGAGGATACCGAGGCTGCAGAGGAGACTGCTGGCGAGCCGGAAGCATAGTTTTAATCGACTCCTTGAGCTAAGAGTGCAGCAAGTTTTGCTGTACTCTTCTTTTCCTTTTATTCAGGACGAAAGGCGAGGGATGCCAGTTGAAATTAATAGTCGGGTTAGGAAATCCGGGTCTAAGGTATAAAGATACGCGGCATAATGCGGGCTTCCGTGTTATTAGCCAATTGGCTAAGCGGCATCAGATAAAAGTTAACGGTAGCATGGGGCCGGCTATCTACGGGCAAGGGCAAATAGCTGGGCAGCAGGTAATACTGTTGCAGCCGACTACTTATATGAACCGCAGTGGTGCTGCCGTTAGCTATGCCGTGCGCCAGAAGCAGCTGGCATTGGCCGATATCCTTATAGTCTATGATGATTTAGACTTACCCTTGGGCAAAATACGTCTGCGGGCGGCCGGTAGCGCCGGTGGCCATAAGGGGATCGGTTCGATCATCGATACCTTGGGTAGTCAAGAAATCAATCGTTTGCGCATAGGTATTGGACGCCCTGATGCCAAAGAAATAGTGGATTATGTATTGGAGCCCTTTGCTAAAGATGAACTGCCGATCTTAGAAGAGGCGGTCGAGAGAGCCTGCGATGCGATTGTTCTGTGGGTAGAGGAAGGCCTAGAGCTGGCGGCATCGCGTTTTAATGGGTGATGGCATAGGAGGGGGGATTTGGTGAAAAGTGTATTAGCCCTACTTGAGCAGAGTACCGGCTGGGAAGAAGTTCTGCGGACGATAAAAACTAAAGAGAACAATCTGCTGGTCTCCGGCGTCAGCGGTTCTGCTAAGAGCTTTCTAGCGGCAGCTCTGCATGGTAGGCAAAGTTCCAGCTTGCTTTATATCACGCCCAGCTCGCAACTGGCAGAACAAGCTTGGAATGATCTCCAGACCCTCTTGCCACAGGAAAGTGTTTTATTATTCCCCGCTCGCGAAAACCCTCTTTATGGTATAGCCGCTTCCAGTCCGGAGCTGATAGCCGAGCGGCAGAAGACCCTCTTTGCCTTAAGCAGTGGCCAACGCTGTCTGGTGGTGACATCGATAGATGCGTTGCAGTATCAGTTGCCCGCTCCTTCCATCTTTAGCTCGCAGGGTCTGCAACTGAGCTATGGCCAGCAAATTTCGTTGGAGGAATTAACCGGCCTTTTAGTGCAGGGCGGCTATGAACGGGTGCATCTGGTGGAGCGCCCCGGTCAGTTCAGTCTGCGAGGCGGTATTCTGGACGTGTATGGTCCGGGGCATGACGGGCCAGTGCGCATCGAGTTTTTTGGCGACGAGATTGATCTAATTAAGGAATTTGACCTGACTAGTCAGCGTTCACTAGAGAACGTTAGGAGCGTACTCATCTTACCGGCACAGGAGAATGTTTGGCCCTCCACTGTCAATGCGGCCGGATTGGAGCGGTTGCAGGCGACTCTAGAGAAGGCTATCCAGGCTAACCCTGCTTTAGCTAGCCCATTACAGGAACACGTAGGCGCTGATTTGAAGCGACTGCAGGAGGGGCTAGTTTTTGCAGGGAAGGAGCGTTATTTACCCTTCTTCGTAGATCAGCCCTGGAGTCTGCTGGACTATTTGCCCCCTGATGCTCAGGTGGTAATCGATGAGCCGACTAAGGTTTGGGAGCAGGCTCAGGAGGATTATAAGTTCTTCCTAGATGGTTTTACTGACCTCTTGGCCAATGGCCGTTTGCTGCCCGACCATGGGCAGATAGCCTTTGAGCCGGAGGAATTGCTGCGACGCTTCCCCATGGGAAGGACCTTGTTCTTGGCCCTCTTCCCGAGACGTCCAGCCCCCTGGCAGATCAACCGACATCTGGCGTTACAGACCAAGTCTGTGCCTAATTTTCATGGCCAATCGGCCCTCTTACGGCAGGAAATAGGCAGGCTTTTGGCTAACAATTACTACCTGGTAATCATGGGCGGTAATGGGGAACAGCAAGAGCGGGTGCGCTCCTATTTACAGAGCGAAGCTATTGATTCCGTATCCATCGCGTCCCCCGAGGAGGAGCTTAAAGCAGGAGCAGTCTACTTGGCGGCTGGTGATTTAACCACTGGCTTCGAACTGCTCGACGCCCGTCTGTGCATTCTTACCAGCGATAACATTCTTCAAAGATTGCGCACCAGCAAACGGGCTCGACTGAGTAAGGCTGAGGGAGCCCGTCTAGCTGATTACCGGGACTTGGCCGTGGGCGATTACGTGGTGCATGTGCAACATGGTATCGGGCAATATTTGGGCATTAAGACTCTGGAGATCGATGGGTTGCACCGCGATTATCTGCAGATTAAGTATGCCGGTGAAGACCGGCTTTATGTTCCCACCGACCAGATTGAGCTGCTGCAAAAGTATGTAGGGGCGGAAGGGCGAGCACCAAAGATCTACAGCCTGGGTGGGGGCGATTGGCAGAAAGTTAAAGCCCGGGTTAAGCAGTCGGTACAACAGATGGCGAAAGAGCTGCTGGCCCTTTATGCTGTGCGCCAGAGCACGGAGGGATACAGTTTTCCAGAAGATAATGAGTGGCAGGCCCAAATGGAGGCTCGCTTTCCCTACCAGGAAACCGACGACCAACTGCGGGCAATTAAAGCTATTAAGAGCGATCTAGAGGCACCGCAACCGATGGATCGTCTCCTCTGTGGGGACGTGGGTTATGGTAAGACGGAGGTGGCCGTACGGGCTGCTTTTAAAGTGGCTACTGCCGGGAAGCAGGTAGCTGTGTTGGTTCCTACCACAATTTTGGCTGAACAGCACTATGCCACCTTTCGTGAGCGCTTTGCCGGTTTTCCTTTAGAAATAGGTATCTTATCGCGCTTCCGCAGCCAGGCAGAGAATAAAGAAACGGTACGAAGACTGTCTCAAGGGTTGGTGGATGTGGTGGTGGGAACCCATCGCCTACTGCAAAAGGACGTTAAGTTTTTCGATCTTGGTTTGCTCATCATCGATGAGGAACAGCGTTTTGGTGTGGCCCATAAGGAACGGCTTAAGCTGCTAAAGGAGAATGTGGACACGCTTACTCTTACGGCTACTCCCATTCCCCGTACGCTGCATATGGCTATGGTGGGTATGCGTGATATGAGCGTAATAGAAACGCCGCCGGAAGATCGCTTCCCGGTGCAAACCTATGTGGCGGAGTATAACGATGAGTTGGTGCGCAGCGCTATCCGCCGAGAGTTGGCTCGGCAGGGGCAGGTTTATTACGTCCATAATAGGGTGCGCAGTATTCGCCATGTGGTGGAGCGACTGAAAAAGCTGGTGCCGGAGGCCCGAATTGCCTACGGCCACGGTCGTATGAGTGAGGAACGCTTAGAACGCCTCATGCTGGATTTTATCGAGGGCGAATATGATGTTTTGGTCAGCACGACCATTATTGAATCAGGTCTAGATATCCCCAATGTTAATACCATGATAGTAGAGGACGCAGACAAGTTTGGCTTGGCCCAACTCTATCAGCTGCGGGGACGGGTCGGTCGCTCTAATCGGGTCGCGTTTGCCTATTTTACCTATAGGCCGGAAAAGTCCCTTTCGGAGGTGGCGGAAAAACGTCTGCAGGCCATCAAAGAGTTTACTGAGCTGGGGTCCGGTTTTAAGATTGCCATGCGTGACTTGGAGATCCGTGGCGCAGGGAATATTCTGGGGCCGGAGCAGCACGGCTTTATGATGGCTGTAGGCTTCGACCTCTATTGCCAGTTGCTAGAAGAGGCGGTAAGAGAGCTGCAGGGCAAGGCGGCGCCGGTTAAGCAGGAAGTGGAAATAGAGCTGTCGATTGACGCCTTCATTCCCGATCGCTATATCCGCGATGGCAAACAGAAGATCGAGATGTATAAGAAGATCAGAGCCATCACCACCTTGGAGGATGTGGATGATATCGAGGATGAAATGCTTGATCGCTATGGTAGAATGCCAGAGAGTGTTAGTAACCTGCTGCTGGTAGCTCGTATGCGCGTTTTAGCTCAGCAAATAGGGGTAAGTCGTTTAGCCGTGCAGGCGGGTACTCTACGTATGCAACTGGCGCCCCAAGCCTTCTTGACACCGGGGCAAATTGAATACCTTTTCCGACGGACAAACGGGCAGCTGCGTCTACAACCAAACAAGCCGGGCAATTTCGTCTGGCAGAAGGCCAATAGCAGCCCTCTCGCCCTGGCGCGGGAGTGGATGGGGCTGATGGTTGAACTGCTGGAGGAAGTGCCAAAGGAGGAAGAGGCAAATGGGTAACTTTGGTCGCCTGACTCGCACTAAACCGTGGTTAATCCCGGTGGCGGCTTTGCTTGTACTTATCGTTATCTTTATGGTCATTTCTTCACAGGTGGCTGCCTACGTGGGCGGTAAAATTATCACTCCCAGCGAGCTGGAACAGCGGTTGAACATCATTCAATTCAGTTATGATCTGCAGTTTGGGCATACCGCCGATTATCAGCCCGATTTTGCTAGGCAGAATCGGCGTCAAGTCTTGACACAGCTGGCCGAAGAGTACCTGCTGCTGGAAGAGGCCCAAGGTTTGGCTTCGGAAGAGGAGAAGGCCGAATATGCGGCCCAGCTGATCGGTTGGCTAAAAGATAATTTGTTTCAAGGTGATCTGACCAGTTTTCAGGAGAAGTTGGCTAGCCACAATTTGGACGAGGCAAGTCTCAGTGTCTACTTCGGCAACAATCTGTTGCTGAACCGATTGTACGAGCAGGTGGTGGCTGATGTCACCGTTGATGAAGCGGAGGCAAAAGCCTATTATGAGGAGCATAAATCTAGTTTTGATCAACCGGAAATGGTCAAGGTTGCCCACATTCTAGTGGCAGAGGAGGCCAAGGCGGAGGACTTGCTGGCTCAGCTAAAGCAGGGGGCCGATTTTGCCCTCTTGGCTAAAGAGCATTCCCTGGACAAAGAAAGTGCCGCCTATGGGGGAACCCTCCAATGGTTTAGTCGGGGGCAAATGGAGCCGGCCTTTGAGGAAGCGGCCTTCTCTCTAGAACCGGGCGAAATCAGCCCTATTATTGTTACCAGTCATGGGTATCATATTATCAGGGCGGAGGCAAAGGACCCGGCAAAAGAACAGACCTATGAGCAGGTAGCTAAGCAAGCCCGTGAACGCGCATTAGCCATGAAGCAGGATAAAGCCTGGAACGATTTTCGTCAGCAACTGCAGACCGACAAGCTGGTTCTCTTGCTGGCCCGGTAGTACCCGCAGCGTTTGTACCATTATTAACAACTGTTCAAGCATAATTGGAGAAAGCAGGTTGAATACTATACTTACCTGTAACTGTCAATAGCTGATAAGGAGGCAGAAATCATGAAGGCAACAGGCATCGTCCGGCGCATTGACGATTTAGGGCGTGTTGTTATACCAAAAGAAATTCGACGCACCTTACGAATTCGTGAGGGCGATCCGTTGGAGATTTTTGTAGATCGCGACGGCGAGGTTATTTTGAAGAAGTACTCACCTATTGGTGAGTTAGGGGATTTCGCTAAGCAGTATGTGGATTCCCTATATGAATCGACGGGGCAAACGTGTTTGATCACCGACCGAGATTTGGTTATCGCGGTGGCGGGTGCATCAAAGAAGGAATTCTTGAACCAGCCTCTAGGCAAACTGGCCGAGACCGCCATGGAGGAGCGGCGTACCATCATGCTCAATGCGGGTGAAGGTAAAGGTCAGGGTAGCGCCATCGATTTTCTGGATGGTGTAAGCAAGCTGTCGGCGCAAGTTGTTTCCCCGATTGTGGCGGAAGGCCATCCCTTGGGCTGTGTGATCATCTGTAGTAAAGACCCGGACGTGGTCTTTGGCGAGCTGGAAAGCAAATTGGCAGAAACGGCTGCCAGCTTCTTAGGTAAACAAATGGAGGGCTAAGAAGGAAAGAGGTCTTTGGTCAAGAATTAGCGAGGTAGCGCTTGCTACCTCGTTTTGCTGCACAGTCGAAGTATAAGAGATGAATAGCCACCATACATGCTATAATAGGTAGAGTTTTAGCCATGAAAGAAGGGATGGGCCTAGAGTGAAAGAGCGCGATAATAGGTTTGTTAAGAACGCCGCTATATTGAGTGTGGCCGGCATATTCGTACGGGCCTTGGGAGCCATTTATCGCATTCCGTTGGGCCGTTTTGCCGGGGACGAGATCATGGGACTTTATCAAATGGCTTATCCTATCTACAATACCCTCTTGGCCATTTCCATTTCGGGACCACCAATTGCTATTGCCAAAATGATAGCCGAACGGGTGGCCAAGAGAAGATACCGGGCTGCCCAGCGCGTGTTCCAGATTTCAATGCTGGTGCTCGGTGCGGTAGGCCTTTTATCAACCATAATCCTAATGTTAGCCTCACCCTATCTGGTGAAGAATGTGCTGGGTGACCCGCGGGCGCTAGGGGCCCTATTAGCCATGGCTCCAGCGGTCTTTGTAGTCGCCTTGATGTCGGGTATGCGGGGATATTTCCAAGGCTTTCAGGAGATGGTGCCCTATGCCTTCAGCCAGATTATCGAGCAGGTGGTGCGGGTAGGCATCGCTCTAGGTCTAGGGCTATATCTGTTTTCCCTGCATAAGGCACCGGAAGTAGTTGCTGCCGGTATTTCTTCCGGTGTTACTCTAGGCGGTGCCGCCGGCTTGTTGCTGCTACTGTTTGCCTATCGGCGACTTAAACCCAGGCTAGAGAGCAAATGGCAGCGCGAGAGCAAAGTGGGGGAAAGCAGCCGCAGCATTGTTAAAGAGTTTGCCTCCCTAGCGGTTCCTATCACCATTGGCGGTATCGTCTTACCCTTTATGCAACTTATCGATGCGGGCGTTGTTCCGCGGCGCCTATTAGCCGCCGGCTTTTCCCAAGCGGAGGCTACCGGTTTATATGGGCAATTGTCGGGGATGGCCACCCCGTTAATAAATCTACCCCAAATGTTCACGGTGGCTTTAGTGGCTAGCTTAATTCCCTCTATTGCTGCTGCCGTTTCTTTAGGGCAACGACACCTGGTGCAGCGTCGTTCCGCCTTGGCCCTCAAGTTGGCCATGTTAATAAATCTGCCGGCAGCTGTCGGGCTATCTGTTTTAGCCACACCTATTGCCATTATGCTCTATGGTCAGGAAAGCGGAACGGCTGTGGGCTTCCCCTTGGCAGTTTTGGCCTATGTGGTGGCTTTCTTGGCCCTGCAACAAACCACTTCCGGCATTCTGCAGGGGTTGGGCAAGACCCATGTGCCGGTGGTCAATTTGTTTTATGGGGCGCTGGCCAAGTTGGGGGCCACCTACTTTCTTACCGCCATACCAACCCTCAATATTCGCGGGTCGGCCCTCAGTACGGTAATCGGTTTTACCGTATCTTCCTTGTTGAACTATCGAGCCATGTTGAGGGTGTCGGGTGTTAAAGTGCCGGTGGGCGAGACCTTTCTTCGCCCCCTACTGGCGACAGCAGGCATGGGCATAGCCACCCATTATAGCTATTTGTGGTTGGCAGCGCGTTTTTCCAATACTTTAGCGACGCTGATGACCATTGCCATTGCCGGTACCCTTTACGGCATTCTAGTGCTCATAACGGGCGCCCTCACGGCCCAAGAGCTGGCTATAATACCCAAGGTAGGACGACCGCTGAGCCAACTACTGTTGCGCTTTGGCCTAATTCGGGAGGGTTAATAATGGCAGATCAGAAACAAGCCGGCAAACTTCTGGTTGAGCTGGCCGAAGTAATGGACAAGCTTAGGAGNNGAGGAAGCCTACGAAGTGCTGGAGGCCATCGAACTGGGCGATATGCATAAGCTGGCGGAGGAGTTGGGAGACTTATTATTACAGATTGTTTTCCATGCTCAGGTAGCTAAAGAGCAAGGCCATTTTGACTTGGCCGAACCACTTAGGCAGATCGTGGCAAAGCTTAAGCGTAGGCATCCCCACGTATTTGGCGATGTGCAGGTCAATTCTAGGCAGCAGGTTATGCTTAATTGGGAAGATATAAAGGCAAAAGAGCGCGAAGGAGAAAGAAGCGATTCCCTGCTAGACGGGGTGCCAAGAAACATGCCAGCCCTAATGCAGGCTTTCAAGGTGCAGGCGAAGGCGGCCCAGGTGGGTTTCGACTGGGACGATATCGAAGGAGCCTGGGCTAAGGTTACGGAGGAGAAGGCAGAGCTAGAGGGAGCAATTGCTTCAGGGGATAATGCCAAGATCAGCGAAGAACTGGGGGATTTGTTGTTTGCCATAGTAAATGTGGCCCGCTTTCTAGAAGTAGAGCCGGAAACCGCTTTGCTTAGCACCGTTATGAAGTTCCGTAAGCGCTTTGCCTATATTGAAAAGCAGGCGCGAGCAGCCGATAAGGAACTGAGTTCCTATAGCTTGCAGGAATTGGATAGATGGTGGGAAGAGGCTAAGGGGCAATAAGACATTTTTGGCTATTTTTCGCTAAAAGTTTGCCGGTAAAAAAGGACTTGGCAATTATTTGTCGAAGTAAAGAAACTGGTAGAAGCACCACCCTTTAAGGAGGTTATTGTTGTGGCAACTGTAAAAAAGGCTGATCTAGTTAGCAGAATGGCTGACAAGTCTGGGCTAAACAAGAAGCAAGCAGAAGCGGCCCTCGATGCTTTTGTGGTTGCAGTACAGGAAGCTCTGCAAGCGGGCGAAAAGGTACAGCTAGTAGGCTTTGGTACGTTTGAAGCTCGTGAGCGGGCAGCCCGCACGGGTCGCAACCCGGGTACCGGCGAAGAAATCTTCATCCCTGCCAGCCGCGTGCCTGCCTTTAAGGCCGGCAAGGTACTGAAGGAAGCTGTAAAGTAACCGGTACACTCCTACTACATAAAGTTGTATCTTGTATTTCTAACGAAAATCAGGTTCGGTATCGCCGAACCTGATTTTCATTAAACTTTAGGAGGAGTCGTATGCGTTTGGATAAATTTCTTAAAGTATCTCGTTTGATCAAGCGGCGCACATTAGCAAAAGAAGTCTGTGACCAGGGCCGCGTACAGGTTAATGGTCGAGTAGCCAAGGCTGGTAGTGAGCTGCAAGTAGGGGACATCCTAACCCTTGATTTTGGGCAAAGAGTATTAAAAGTACGGGTAGAACGGCTACAAGACTCGGCCCGGAAAGAGGAGGCCGAGCTGCTCTACACAGTGCTTGATGACATGCGTGTACTTTAGGGCGGCAAGCGGGGAATAATACTGCTGACCAGACTAGTATGGGAGGCAGGTAAATGAACAGACCCAGTCGTCTTCGCAGCAGTCTTGCCATTTTAATGGTTTTGCTGATGTTAGTTTCGTGTCGAGCTATGCGACGCCCAGATGGGGGACCAGCCAGCGGTGCCCCTGCCATACCACAGGCCATAGCCCGTGGAGAGAGGCAGGAGCCGGAGCTAAAGGTCTATATTAAGGAAACAAAGCAGGTAAAGACGATGGCCTTTGAGGAGTATATTGCCGGGGTTGTAGCCGCGGAAATGGATCCCAAGTGGCCTCTCGAGGCTCTGGCTGCCCAAGCTATATTGGCCCGCACCTTTACCCTGGAGAAGATAGCCCGGGAGGGCGGGGTGCCCCACCGCAATGCCCATGCATCCACCGATATTGAAGAATTTCAGGCCTACGACGCCAGCCGTATCAACGATAGGGTGCGCGAGGCAGTACGCTTAACGCGGGGTAAGGTGGTAGCCTATAATGGTCGCTACATTCGGGCTTGGTTCCATGCCAACTCGGGAGGTAAAACGGCCACCGCAAAGGACGGCCTAGCCTTTGACAAAGAGCCTACGCCCTATGTGGTCTCCGTTGATGACCCCATTAGCCTAGAGGCCACGCCGCCTAAAGATCGCTCTTGGACCGCCACCTTTAGTAAGGCCGAAATTGCTCAGGCGTTGGAAAAGGTAGGTCAAAAGGCGGGTAGTTTTAATACGGTGGAAATTGTGGAAAAGAGTGATTCGGGGCGGGCCTTAACTCTGCGCGTCGGCAATGCTACCGTCTCGGCCCCGGCCTTTCGTTTAGCTGTGGGTAGTACCAAGCTAAAATCTACCCTGATTGAGTCGATAAAAGTGAGCGGTAATCGGGTCACTTTTACCGGCAGAGGCTACGGCCATGGCGTTGGCATGTCTCAATGGGGTGCCAAGGGGCGGGCCGAGCAAGGTGCTAACGCGGAAGATATTATTCATGCCTATTTCCGAGGTGTTGGCATCTTCAAAATCTGGGATTAGCCCTATTTCTTGCAGACCTGTGGCCAACCTGTTCTAGCTGAGCCTTCTGGCTCATATAGTCTAGCAAAGATAGGACAGCCTAGCGACGGCTGCCCAAGGGGTAGCTTTGCTTAGGCGCTTCGATACAGGGGGGATTTGCGTGAATCAGTCGCAAGAGCAGTGTCTGCATCGTATTGTGATTACCAATCGGGAACAGGTGGCGTTAGAAGGGGTCATCCATGTGGACAGTTTCGATGACCAAGAGGTTATCTTGGAAACCGAACTAGGCATGATGGCCATTAGAGGTGAGGACTTGCATATTAAGCAACTGAGCCTTGACGAGGGTAAGCTGAGTGTAGAGGGTATGGTTAAGGCTATTGACTATCTCGAAGGCGGTTTAGCGAATGTGGGCAAAAGTCGCAGCAAGGGGCTTTTCAGTCGCATTTTTAGCTAACAGGAAAGCAACCAGCCTCGGGGAGTAATGGAGGGGTCTTAGCTTGGCTAAGGTCCCTTTTTTCAAACCAAAATGGCACAGCGACCAGCAGCTGCATAAGATATTGTTAATGCGGAGGTGCCCCAATGTCGGTAGCCCAACCCCTCGGCGCATTTATCTTCACTTTTCTCGGCTTTTGCTTCGGGTTCTTCTTTGACCTCTACCGGGTATTGCGCCGCTCCAGCGCGGCAGGACAACTACTCACAGCTGCTACTGATTTGCTTTTCTGGTTTACCTATACGGTATGGGTCTATAT
>MTKW01001406.1_pt2 | contig 37215 bp, 34 predicted proteins | sample 1042761 | NCBI WGS metagenome assembly MTKW01 (sample SAMN06205366, study PRJNA360243) | anaerobic digester metagenome | biome: Wastewater treatment plant; feature: Anaerobic digester sludge; material: sludge; isolation source: anaerobic digester fed with sludge from wastewater treatment plant ...
AATTATTTTATCACCTGTTCTCTCCGGGTGTCAAATCTCTCCCCGGTCCGCTCAATCAGGCTTGTCCGTCCCGGAATCGATACCAAGATTAGCAAGCGCATCAGCATGAGCATTCTTCTCGCGCGGAATATGCTTTATGTCAAATCTCGCAAACGCATCCTTCAGGCGGCGCGCTTTCATGAAAAGAGGCCGCAGCCTGGGTGATCTAACAGCGTATGCTCCTTTCATCTGTAGCACTACAAGTTCGCTGTCAGCACGAACGCTAACCCTTCTTGCTCCAAGCTCCTTTGCAGCTTCAAGCGCCTTTATTAGCGCAATGTATTCAGCTTCGTTATTTGTGGCGATCCCAATCCCTTCACTTAATTCCATAAGGCAAGAACCGTCCGCATCTAAAATGACGGCGCCGATTCCCGCATGCCCAGGATTACCGCGGGACGCCCCGTCTGTGTATATCGTCACTCCAAAACAAGATTTATTTAGCAAGTTATCAGTCACAACCAACTCTCCAGCCATACTCAGGGAAGGATCTACTCTTGCCAGCACAGGATCCTGCCGCAGTTTTCGCACCTGACAACCGTGTTGTTAGGTTTGGCAAGTATGATAAGGGAACTTGGGAGCGCCACATGGCACCCTCCACAGATTTTGCCTCTGATAGGCACTACTACAGGACCGCCTCTGTCTCTTAGTAGCTGCTCGTATTTCTTAACAAGGGAATCAGATATTTGAACCCGCAGTCTTTCTCTGCCTTCTATCGTGTCTGAAAGTTTGCCGGAAATAGCTGCAGTTTCCAAATCGCGCTTACCGATAAGCTCGGCCAGCTCCGTTTCCCTTTGTTTAATCTCCAGATTGACCTCGGAAATCTCTGATTCAAGGGCCTCCGCCTTCTCCATCAGTGCGATTACATCATCCTCTAATTTGCTCTTAGTTGCCTCAAGCGAATCAAGCCTGCATCGAATATTCTCAATTTCCCTTGGGTTTGTTATTTCGCCACCATACAATTTCTCTGAAATTGAACTGACAGTTGCAGTTATATCCTTGATCTGCCATTCCTCGTGTTTCTGCTCTTTGTGCACGCGATTCAGCTCGAGGCCTGCACAACTCAATCTTTCGCGCAACACTGAAAGCCTCTCCAGAGATCCGTCAATCTCTTTCTGGACAGGCAACTCTTTCAGCGCAGTTTCAAGGGCCAGGCACTCCATGTCCATTTCTTGGAGCTTAAGCAAGGACTGTATTTCTGTCATTAATATCCTTTTCCCTTTCGGCTATGGTAGGACTCAAACGTATTCGGATTTGCACATTTGAGTCTTAGCTTCTTGTCGCGCCCAAAAGGTCTTTATATGTCTCGATATCCATCCCCACTTCTGTTCTTTTCCCTTGAATATCAGTGCCGTTTTTCTTGGCGCATTCCACACACCGCTTTGTTGTGGGCAGAATGTCCAGTCTGGCCTTGGGGATGACTCTCCCACAGATTTCACACCTCGTAACCATCCTTACAGGCCCCTTTCTCCTCCAGTCTTAGGTCCGTCGGGCCTTCGACCACGGTACTCGGCTCCATAACTATGATACTGTATGTATTTCTACATAGAATGTTCAGTTCCTTCTAAAACTCAAATGCCTTCCTTTTCTCGAGAAACCACTATTTACTAAGTAGATCACCATGAGACCGTTGTTCTCTCCCACATTATGTTAACGCAGCTCGCTTGAATCGCAAAAACCGGTCGCCGTCTTCGGCGAAACCGGCAGCTAAATAAAAAAATAAGCAGACTTTAAAAGCCTGCTTACACTCTTGGTGGGCCCACCCGGATTCGAACCAGGGACCAACCGGTTATGAGCCGGTCGCTCTACCGCTGAGCTATGGGCCCAAAATCATGGCTCCCTGGGTAGGACTCGAACCTACAACCCACCGGTTAACAGCCGGTTGCTCTGCCATTGAGCTACCAGGGAACGAATCTCACTTAGCATTTGGAATTATATAATACATTCCCGCGTTGGTCAAGAGCTCCGGCAGATTCTCATTATCACTCAAGATAGTCCTTAAGCTTCTTGCTCCGGCTGGGATGACGTAGCTTTCGCAAAGCCTTTGCCTCAATCTGACGAATGCGCTCCCTCGTGACACCGAACTCCTGTCCCACTTCTTCAAGGGTTCTGGGACGGCCGTCATCTAGGCCGAATCTTAGCCTGAGCACCCTCTCCTCACGAGAAGTAAGAGTGCCTAACACATCTTCAAGCTGTTCCTTTAACAGATAGAATGAGACTGCATCCACAGGCGCCAGGACATCCTCATCCTCAATGAAATCACCTAAATGACTATCTTCTTCCTCGCCAATAGGAGTCTCCAGGGACACCGGTTCCTGAGCAATTTTCAGAATCTCCCGCACCTTATCTTCAGTCATCCCCATGGCATCAGCGATTTCCTCAATTGAAGGCTCCCTGCCGTACTCCTGGAGAAGTTGCCGGGAAACCCGCATAAGCTTATTTATCGTCTCCACCATGTGGACAGGGATACGGATAGTCCTTGCCTGGTCAGCAATGGCTCTCGTAACAGCCTGCCTAATCCACCAGGTCGCATAAGTGCTAAACTTATACCCCTTACGATAATCGAATTTCTCCACGGCTTTCAGAAGGCCGAGATTCCCTTCTTGGATGAGATCAAGGAAAAGCATTCCCCGCCCTACGTAACGCTTGGCTATGCTGACCACAAGGCGCAAGTTAGCTTCGGCAAGCTCACGTCTTGCCTCTTCATCCCCTTGTTCGATACGCTTTGCGAGCTCAACCTCTTCCTCAGCCGTGAGAAGAGCCACCCGGCCAATTTCCTTTAAGTACATCCTCACCGGATCGTCCACAGTCACACCTTCAAGGAGGGAGAGTTCGGTCTCAGCTTCATCTGGAGTAGCTTCTCCGTTTGCTGTGTCATCTACATCCTTAGCCTTCACAGGCTTAATGAGGTCTGCTTCCGCCTCACCGTTGGCACCGGGCTCTTGAATAAGGTCAATACCCATCTGCTCTATGGAGTCGTAGACATCGTCAATCTGGTCAGGTGTCAACTCCACATCTTGCAAGGTGTCCATGATTTCCTTGTGTGTCAGGGTCCCTGACTTCTTCCCGTTTTCAATAAGCTTCATGACCTTAGGTATTTCCAAATGCTTTGGCCTGCTCATCCCTATCCCCCCTTTCCGGTTCCGGTATATACCATAGACTCCTTATCTTCATGAAGTCCCACGAAACGGCTGAAGTTCCTCTGAAATTCTCTTCTTGAGACGTCCCAGTTCTCTTAGCAACTCTCTCGATTTTTGCATCTCTCCTGTGTGACTTAAACTCATAAGTTCTTTTTCGATCTCGCGTATTCTGTCCGCAAGCCTATACTCAAGGATAACGTTTATACAGTCTTCAGTTGCTTTCTTTAGGTCATCCGGTAATTTCTCGTCTTCTCCGATGAGTATCCCTGCAGCGTATTCAAGAATCTCTCCATCGTCTATAAGCTCTATGGCTCTTCGAGAAGTTGAGCTGCCTTGTCCGGCACCCTCAGGATGCATATCTGAACTTACCTGGATTGCCTGGGCAAGCGCTCTGTGCCTTTCATCGGACAGCTCGGCCCAGTTGAGCCTTGCTGAAACCGTCTCCAAAACTGCCCTGCTCTCTGACATAAGTCTTAGGAGAAGCCTCTCAGCTTTCAGAACCTGAGCAGCCTCACCGGATCTGGCAATATCATCCTTAAAGTTAGTATACCTACTTGCTTCGAATCTATCCTGTGCCTCTCTGCCCCGGCTTCGCACCCTGCGTGAACCGGTTGCTTTGACTAACCGGTCGATATCTCCGAGCATTGCCTCTCGAGATACCCCCAGCATCTCCGCAGCCTTCTCGGCGTACTCCACCCGTTCGACAGCGCTTTCAACATTGGCAAGCACCCGAGCCGCTTCTTTTGCAGCTTTCACCCTCTGATCAAGCTTGGAGGTGTCAGTCTGAGAAGCAATAAGGTATAATTTATAAGCCGTGAGCGGCCTTGCTTCTTCCAACGCTTGAGCCAAAGCTTGCTTACCATGTTTCCTTAGCATGGAGTCGGGGTCTTCTCCCGGAGGCAAGACCGCCACTTTTACACCGGCGCCTACACCGGCCAGAATCTCCATACCTCGCAGTGTGGCTGCCCCACCTGCTGCGTCAGCATCGTAGGCAATGATCACCTGAGGAGCGTATCTTGACACAATCTCAGCTTGTTCTTTTGTAAGGGCAGTTCCAAGCGTAGCCACTACATTCGTAAAACCGAACTGATGGCACGTAATAGCATCTGTGTACCCTTCAACGATTACAGCCCTGGATTCACACCTGATAGAATTCTTTGCAAGGGCAAGCCCATATACAGTCTTTCCTTTTCGAAATAGCGCTGTCTCAGGGGAATTCAGGTACTTTGGCTCCGAATCATCAAGAACCCTACCACCAAAGCCGATAATCCTCCCGGAAATGTCCGTGATAGGAAACATAAGCCGTCCTCGGAACCGGTCATAATGCCCTTTCCCACTCTTAGATGGTATGATAAGGCCTGCCGAGACAAGCTCTTCATGTAAAAAACCGCTTCCTGTAAGGGTTTTCAGCACGTTGTCCCATGCTTTCGGGGCATATCCTAATCTGAAGCATTTGACAGTATCTTCAGAAAGGCCTCGTCGTTTCACATAGTCTCTGGCTTCCCGAGCTTCCTGACTGTTGGCAAAAACAGCCTGATAATGCTGACACGCTGCTTCCATACAGTCATACAGCCTACGCCGCTTCTCCCTGGCTGTCTTTGCCTCAGGAGACTCGTCTCTAAATAGCGGCACTCCAACCCTCTCAGCAAGCATTCTTGCTGCATCTCCGAAGTTCATGTTTTCGATTTTCATGACGAAGCTGAAAACGTCTCCGCCTGCACCGCATCCAAAGCAATAGAAAAGCTGCTTATCCGCTGATACCGTGAAAGACGGTGTCTTTTCTGAATGAAACGGGCATAATCCTTTATAGGTATTCCCGGCTTGCTTCAATAAGACATAACCTGATACTACTTCTACGATATCAGTTCGTGCGCGGATCTCATTTAGCGCCTCTTCACTGTAAATGCGCCCCTGACCTTGGCCGCGCATGACTTTTCATATCCCTTCTTCCTGTAGACCAATAAAGCCAACTATTTCTAGTTATCCTTGTGTTTCGCCGTATCAAGCGTTTTTCCTTTTTTTTCGTGCCGCTGCCGATTAGTAAATCAAGACGATTTTAGCGGGTCTTCCATAATAAGATAAGATATCCCCCGGCGCCTAATCGCACAGGGGCTGATTTATCGAATTCGACGAATTAATTGAAAATCCTCCCTGATATGTGCTAGTTAACTCCATATGCTCAGTTTTCACCATTTACCTTAAGCTTACATAAATGTATTATTACTCACTTGCATCAATATATGCCAGAAAATTCACGCAAGTGTGCTGTGCAGACTGCTTTCCCAAGGCTCTGCAATGAAATGCCCCCACGATCCCGAAGAATCAATGGGGACATTAGCCGCTCAAAGCATAAGCCTATTCCGCTGTCATAGCCAAGAGGATTTACACTGTTGAATACTCGGTCTTGACCTTCTTGGCGCCTGCCTTTCTTGGGTTCTTCAGTTCTGCCTGAGCTGCTGCCAGCCGAGCAATGGGCACACGATAAGGAGAGCAACTCACGTAATCCATCCCTACGTCATGACAGAACACGACAGACGCAGGATCCCCTCCATGTTCCCCGCATATGCCTATCTCAAGATCGGCGTTGGCTGACTTTCCTCTTTCCACACCGATCCTGATAAGCTCGCCTACTCCCTTAATGTCAATAGTCTCAAAGGGGTTTGAAGGCAGAATCTTCTCATCAAGGTAGTGCGGCAGGAACTTGCCCTCGGCGTCATCCCGGGAAAAACCGAATGTTGTCTGAGTCAAGTCGTTAGTACCGAAAGAGAAGAAGTCTGTCTTTAGAGCAATCTCGTCTGCGGTAAGAGCGGCTCTCGGGAGTTCAATCATTGTGCCGATCATGTAGTTGAGTTTCACGCCGTACTTCGCTATTACCTCTTTCGCCACTCTGTCGATGATTTCCCGTGCTATCTCTATCTCGTTGACGTGTCCTGCCAGAGGTATCATAACCTCCGGCATGACCTTGCGCCCCTCTTTCGTGAGTTCGCATGCAGCCTCGAAAATCGCCCGCGCCTGCATCTCGGTTATCTCAGGGTAGGTTATGCCTACGCGGCATCCTCTGTGGCCGAGCATAGGGTTAAGCTCTCGTAGCCTGTCAATTCTGGTAAGAAGCGTTTGTTTTTCCTTGAGCTCTTGTGCCTTACCGCCTGTCGCCTTCAAAGTGGCTATCTCAACAAGCAGCTCCTCATAACTGGGCAGGAACTCATGAAGCGGTGGATCAAGAAGTCGGATAATCACAGAATAGCCTTCCATAGCTTTCAATATGCCTTTAAAGTCATTTTTCTGGAAAGGCAGTAGCTTGTCAAGGGCAGCACGTCTTGCCTCTTTAGTCTCAGCAAGTATCATATCCTGAACCACACGGATGCGATCTTCCCCAAAGAACATATGCTCTGTCCTGCATAGTCCTATGCCTTTTGCGCCGAATTCCAGAGCTGTCTCGGCATCATGGGGTGTATCAGCGTTGGCCCGGACACCTAATGTCCTGATCTCGTCAGCCCAACTCATGACGGTGGCAAAATCGCCGCCGATGGAAGGCTCCTGGAGCTCTATTTCTCCCAGGAAAACCTTGCCGTGGGAACCGTCAATAGTAATGACGTCCCCTTTCTTCACAACAATACCGTCGATGTGGAACTCCTCGCGGACTTCATCGACAACAACAGCTTCGCAGCCGGTAACTGCCGGTTTACCCATACCACGAGCCACCACCGCAGCATGGCTTGTCTTCCCTCCGCGGCTGGTAAGGAACCCTTTTGCTGCAGCCATACCGTGTATGTCGTCAGGGGAAGTCTCTCTTCTTACGAGGATTACTTCTTCTCCTGTCTTTGCCATCTCTTCAGCGTCGTCTGCGGTAAAGACTACCTTCCCCACAGCAGCCCCTGGAGAAGCAGCAACACCTTGAGCGATTGACTCCTGCTTTGTGTCGGGATCGACAGTCTTGTGGAGCAGGGTGTCAAGCTGCCCGGCATCCACACGCAGTACGGCTTCTTCCTTAGTGATAAGCCCTTCGTGTACCATGTCCACAGCAATCCTCACGGCTGCTTGAGCAGTGCGCTTGCCTGCACGGGTCTGCAACATATACAGTTTGTTTCTCTGGATAGTGAACTCTACGTCCTGCATGTCACGGTAATGAGCGTCGAGATTCTCGAAGATGTCCGTAAGCTCCTTGTAGATCTCAGGCATCTCCTTCTTCAGATTGTCAAGGGGGAGAGGGGTCCTGATGCCTGCAACTACGTCTTCGCCCTGGGCGTTCGGCAGGTACTCTCCATAGTACTTTCGTTCACCGGTGCCAGGGTCTCTTGTGAATGCCACACCGGAACCTGAGTCATCTCCCATATTACCGTATACCATTGCCTGGACGTTGACTGCAGTTCCCCAATCGCCGGGTATATTGTGTAGTTTGCGGTAGGTAATAGCTCTCGGATTCATCCATGATCCGAAGACTGCATCTCGAGCCATGTCCAATTGCTGTCTGGAGTCTTCCGGGAAGCTACGCCCGGTTTTCTCCTCAACAAGGGCCTTGTATTTCTTGACTATGTCTTTCAGAGCTTCTGCGTCAAGCTCTGTATCAAGACTTGCGCCAAGCGCCTCTTTCTTTGCTTCAAGAATAGCCTCGAACTCCTCATGAGGGACTTCCATCACGACATCGCCGAACATTTGTATAAATCGCCGGTACGCATCGTATGCAAACCGCTCATTACCGGTCATTTTAATAAGACCCTGAATAGTTTTGTCGTTTAGTCCAAGATTAAGGACTGTATCCATCATGCCCGGCATTGACACTCTTGCGCCTGACCTCACAGATACAAGAAGTGGCTTCTCAGGATCACCCAGCTTAAGCCTCATTGCATCCTCGAGCTTCTTCAGGTTTTCGCCGATTTCAATGTCAAGCTCAGGAGGGTAATTTCGGTCACCTTCGTAATAGACTTTACAGACTTCCGTTGTGATGGTAAAGCCCGGAGGGACAGGAATACCTATATTCGTCATCTCCGCAAGGTTGGCGCCTTTGCCTCCTAGCAAGTTCTTCATCTCCTGAGAACCTTCAGCTTTACCTGCGCCAAAAAAGTATACGTACTTTTTTGCCATCTCCTTTTCTGACCTCCTTTACTTCTCAATGGATGTAAGTATTCAGCATGAACGCAAAGTGCAACCCAAGAAACCCCTTCTCCCGGAGCTTATTTGGGCAATATCACCCTCGCTATACTGCTTTTTCAACCACCTTACCAAGGTCGGCCACTTCCCGCGACAGGGAAGCGATATGAGCCAGAAGAGCAAGCCTGTTCCTGCGTACATTGTCATCCTCAGCCATTACAAGGACATCCGTGAAGAATACGTCTATAGGTTCAGCCAATTGCGACAAAGCTCTTAGGATACCGGAGTAGTCCTTTTCCCTGAGCATTACGCGGACAGACTCGCGAGTGATGCAAAGAGCATCGTAGAGCGTTCTCTCTGCAGGCTCACTAAGAAGAGACGGATCTACATCCCCATGATCAATGTCCCCGGCCAAGTCCCCGGCCAGACGTGACGCTCTTGTATACCCGGTGCACGCCAAAGCAAATTCCTTGGTTAAGCTGGCTTCTTGTAGCGCTTCTGCCCTCTTATGGGTGTCGGGCAAATCATCGAACCCTATTGCCATCGCTGCATCTACCAGGTCATATCTTATCCCTCTATCAATCAGGGATGATCTCGCCCGCTGGCTTAACCCATCAATAACATCAGCCACAGTCTCTTCGGAAGAACGTCCAAGCAACCCTTCGCTCTCAAGTAATGAAACAGCTTTGACAGCAAGCCAGGATACGGAGAGATGCACTTCACGTTCGCAAAGAATCGATATTATTCCTGAGATGCTGCGTCTTAATGCATAGGGGTCCTCCGAACCGGAAGGAATAATCCCGATGCCGAAAAAGCCTGCGACAGTATCCAGTTTGTCTGTAAGGGCAAGGATAACCCCGGCAGGGCTCTCAGGTACAGCATCTCCTCGGAACCTGGGCAAATAGTGCTCAAATATCGCTCGCGCAGTGTCTTCATTCTCACCGGCGAGAAGAGCGTACTCCTGTCCCATCACGCCTTGAAGCTCAGGGAACTCCCTCACCATATTAGTGATAAGGTCAGCCTTGCACAGCCGTGCCGCTCTTTTCAGCTTAGCTTTTGTATCTTCATGACATTCTAACCTATCGGCAACAGCTTCTGAAAGAGCAACAAGGCGGAGGGTCTTCTCAAGAACGGTTCCGAGGCCTTCATGGAAGACAATTCCTTCAAGCTCTGGAACATAGGTTTCAAGTCGCGACTTTGTGTCTTCCTCATAGAAGAACTTGGCGTCCTTGAGTCTGGCTGAGAGCACTCGCTCATACCCCTTACGAACAGCGTCAATACGTGTATCAAGCCCGTCACGCACTGCAGCGAACACCGGAAGCAATGCGCCTTCATTGTCTTGAACAGGGAAGAACCGCTGATGCGCTTTCATAGAAGTGACAATTACCTCTTTAGGAAGGCTCAACAGATCTGAATCGAATCTGCCGGCTAAAGGCGCAGGGTGTTCAGCCAGGTATGTAAGCTCCGTAAGAAGCTTATCATCTTCAGCAACTTCGCCTCCGGCTCCCTCTGCCAGCTCCTCTATACCTTTTTCCACTATTGCTCTTCGCTTATCCTGGTTGACAATGCAGTAAGCTCCTTCCAGAATAGCAAAGTAGTCCTCAGCTCTTGAGATCTCAATTATACCTGATGTCAGGAATCTATGGCCTGATGTAAATCTATCCCCTTTTATGTCGTTTATTTCGATATCAATGACATCTTCGCCCAAAAGCGCAAGCAGCCACCGGATAGGCCTGACAAACCTGAAACCGCCGTCTCCCCATCTCATAGCCCGCTCGAAACTCAATCCTCGGACAAAGCGTGTGAAAACACCTTTCAAAGCACTGATTGCTTCAGGGCCCGGCACCCTTAAAATGGCATATACAAACTTGCCCTTGGGCTCTTCTTTGATAATGAGGTCAGATACATCCACCCCTTGAGCATGGGCAAAGCCTATTGCAGCTCGTGTCGGTTCACCGGCTCCGTCAAAGGCGACACCATAGGCAGGGCCTCGCACTTCCCGCACAAGAGGGCGGGCAAAAGGGGCCACTTCCTTAATGTACAGTACAAGTCTCCTGGGAGTGGCATATGCTCTTACAGAAGAATACTCAACCCGCTCTTCTTTAAGAAGGCGATCTGCACTTTCAGTCATTATGTTTATGAGCTCCGGGAACAATCTGGCAGGCATTTCTTCTGTGCCTATTTCCAAGACAGCATCTCTCTTATTCAAAGACGCTCCCTGATTATCACTCACGGAGGGCCCCCCCTTCATACGTCGTGTCTTCCCGGATCCCCGCGAGGGGAAACCCCAGATTCTCCCTGATCTTGATGTATTGTTCCGCACATGCCCTTGCCAATGCCCGCACCCGTCCTATCATTGCCGTTCGCTCACTTACTCCCAGCGCTCTCCTGGAGTCAAGCAAGTTAAACGTATGTGAACATTTAAGGACGTGATCGTATGCAGGCAAAACCAACCCTTTAGCTAAAGCCCTTTTTACCTCTTGCTCATATGAGTCAAAGAGCGATGCGAGCATTTCACAGTCTGCCACCTCAAAACCATATGTCGAATGCTCTATTTCGAACTGCCTCTGTATCTCACCGTAAGAAACCGTGGCAGACCAGGCTAAATCATATACGTTGTCAACGTCTTGCAGGTACATGCACAAGCGTTCCAAGCCATATGTAAGTTCCGCAGACACCGGCTTGGCATCTATTCCGCCAACTTGCTGGAAATATGTAAATTGAGTTATTTCCATACCGTCAAGCCAGACTTCCCATCCTGTTCCCCAAGCGCCCAATGTAGGAGATTCCCAGTTATCTTCTACGAGTCGAATGTCATGTTCTACGGGGTCAATACCTAAAGCATGGGTCAGGCTGCGAAGATATAATTCTACGACATCATCAGGGGATGGTTTTAGAATGACTTGATACTGATGGTGCATGAACAAGCGGTTAGGGTTTTCCCCGTAACGTCCGTCTTGAGGCCTTCGTGAAGGCTGCACATAGGCCACCCTCCAGGGCTCAGGCCCCAGCGCGCGCAGGAAGGTCTGAGGCGCCATTGTGCCTGCGCCTACCTCTACATCATAAGGTTGTTGTAGTACGCAACCTTGTTCTTCCCAGTAGGAATTCAGCTTCTGTATGGTTTGCTGAAAAGTCAACTCTTTACCCCCTGCTCCGCCTGCCTCTGAGTCCATAGGTTAGGTCAGTGCCATCTGAGCGCATCCCCCATAACCCATTCTACCAACTGCCGGGTTACTGAGACTTCTACTAACGAAGCTATTGCCAAAAGAGGTATCAGCACTATGATCAGAACTACGAGAGTATCAATAACGATGATTCTAAGGCCTTGTCCATGTTGGCGGCCGCGTTCGTACCCGAGGATGTTGAATCCCAACCTTATTCCCAGGGTTCCCCCGAGAATGTAGGCTGGAATTTCGAACACGCCGTGAGGAAGAATTCCAACCAAGATAAACGGGAACAAGCCGAATCCCTGACGGATCACATCACCTGATACCATACCTACAACGAGTCCGTTTATGAAAACCATAATCATAGGCAGAATCCCAAAAGCTGCTCCGCCTGCAATCAAGAGCCCTGTAGCCTTGATATTATTCCAAAAGACCAGACGTGCCATGTCCGGTATGCTTAGCCGGGCCATAGAACGGGTCATAGGGCCGAACTTCCTGTCAAGCAAGAGAAGCAACTGAGACGCGTCCAGGGGATTGTAATAGAAAACAGAGGCGCCGGCTGCAATTCCCATTAAGAACAGGCCTGTGGTAAGAACTATGTACCTCCGGCTCGCCTCTAGGATTCTTGGAATTCGGCTGAGCAATTCGGATACACGCACATAATATCCCTCCACAAACAAACCCCCCGCCCTCGACAGAGTATCAAAGGACGAGAGGCCTCTCTCCCGCAGCTTCACCCCGGCTGGCGCGTTACACTGACACTTGCATGATCCCCGCATCAAATGTACTGCAAAACTCAATCTCCCACACTATACCAAAGGCTTCCTCCCGTGTCAATCCTGCCCTCGGGTGCCCGGTGCCCGGGTGACCGTCCCTTCGGGTGCGGGGCACATTAATCTTGCTCCAAGCACCGGCCATGATGCCGCATCCCGCTATGAAATGCCCTCTTCGTCCTCGACCTCAAATTCAGAAAGCCCGTCGGGATCCCTGACCGAAATGGAACAACCTGTAGCAAGAGCAACAGCAGCTCCTGCAAGCGCCAGGTACGGAGCGATGGCTGTTCCTATAAGCCCGACAGTCACAGGAACCTCGATTAGAGACTCACCATGCCTGTCTATCTTGATTTTCATTTCATTGCCTTTTCTTACTACTTGCTTGACCTTCTCAAAAGCTTCCTGGCTTTTTTCAACTATGACTTCCTTCTGATTGTGTTTATCTTCTTCAACAAAAACCAAGGCTTTCACAACATCGCCTTTCGCCCGCTCCAAGTACTCCACTGCGTCGCGGTATGAAAGCCCGGCCCGTTCTCGCAAGATGTCTACTTTGCCAAGATCAAGTTCTGAGTCCATGAATATTCCTCCCATGTTAAGGTGTCTTCGTGACAGCCTCCAGGAACTCCAGGGATTTTAGTCTCCGATTTAGCCTGAAGCCTAAGTGCGCCCTAATAAGCCTTTCAATCTCACGCCTTACACCGGGATTTGCTTTGATGCGTTCAATCTTTATGAATTCCGCCATCAACAAAGCCTCAAGCAGCCGAACGGCACCCCACGACACCCGAGTTTTTCCGGGGCTTCCTTGTGAACACCTGTTGCAGATAATACCGCCTGCTTCCGGGTTGAAATAGACCTCTCGGCTAAGGGTTTCGCTTCCGCACTCTGAGCAAGATTCCAAACGAGGCCTGTATCCGAGGATGGTCGCGAACTTGATCTCAAACGCGACAGTGACCAGCCCCGGATCGGAAGTCTCAGACAGAACCCTCATATATGCCAGGAGCATATCAAATACTATCTGATCGCCGTCGCCTTCCTCTGTCATCTCACTGACAAGTTCAGCAACATAACTCGCATATGCCAGCTTAACCAGGTCGTCATGGAGCCTTGGAAACGATTCCTTCAGCTCAACCTGGCTTATCCCGTCAAGAGATTTCCCAGTGAAAATCTGGAAATCTCCGTATGCGAACATTTGAGTGCTGCTGACAAACCTGCTTCGGGGACGCCTTGCGCCTCTGGCCACAGCCCTGGCTTTACCCTTGCCACGCGAGTATATCGTGCAAATCCTGTCAGCTTCACCAATGTTTTGGGTCTTGAGGACGATTCCCTCCGTGGTGTAAAGCGCCATTTAGCCGCCTCCAGGAATCACTCCTCATCGCAATTAGGGTTCCCGTGCCGCATCCGAGATATGCCATAAACTCCGATACCCTGGTTTCACCCTGTTGTCATATGGCCGTTGTTATTTACTTACGTGAGAATAGCGCAAAGAGGAGCGATAGAATTATGCTTAGAATGATGCACGTAGTGACAGGAAAGAAGAACGTGAAGTTGCCACGCTTAACCACGATGTCCCCGGGCAATCTTCCGACACCGGGGATTCTTCCAATAAGAATCAGAATGGCTCCCAGCGCCAGCAGAATAACGCCTATCAACATGAGCAACTTCCCAATGGAACTGCCACCTTCCAACCAAAGTCACCTCCGTGTTTTCCAAAACATTATATCACATCCAAGGCTTCTCACATACGGCCGGGACAACCTCGAATCCCAGTCTATTAAGATCTGCGAAAATTATACTCCGCAAAAATTGGGGAACACTTAAAGGATGAGTGATGGCTTGCGCCAAATCTTTGCCTGTCCTTCCGCAAACCGCCAAAGCAGTTAGGATATGTCGTCAACTCGCCGGCAGCAAAAGGTGACAATCTTGCAAAACACAACCCCGGGCCTGATTCCCTTGATAATAGTATCATTCTTTCCGGGAGCCTTATGGGTCTGGTTCTTCTACAGGAAGGACAAATACCGGCCTGAACCTGTCTCCCTTGTCATAAAGGCTTTTGTCTACGGGGCAATCTCAGTCTTTCCGGCAGCCCTTGTAGAAGCCCCCTTTCGCCCTTTCATTGCAGGTGAAGTCCCTGACATCGCAAGACTCTTCATTGTGACAACGCTGGTTATCGGCCTTGTAGAAGAAATGGCGAAATTCATCGCAGTCAGATTGGCAGTTTATGACCATCGAGAGTTTAACGAAGTCGTTGATGGCATCATTTACGCTGTAGCCGCAGGACTGGGATTTGCTGCCGTGGAGAATCTGTTCTATTCTGCCAGGTTCGGTATTACCGTAGGGTTGTTTCGCGCATTCATCACAGATCTGGCTCATGCTTCTTTTTCGGGCATAGTCGGGTATCATTTGGGCCTCGCCAAATTCCATAAAGGAAGCACCACACTGCTGCTGGGGAAAGGGCTTGCAACAGCCATCGGCCTCCACGGAGTATACGATTTTCTTATCATTGCAGGCCTGGTCCCTCCTGCCTTTGGCATCGTCATGGTCTTCGCCACCTATTTCTACCTGGACAGTAAGATCTCGCAAGCCAGGAAGGCATCTCATGGACGAAATCCTCAAGAATCCGTAATTGAGATGACTGCGATGACTGCTGAAAAGGACTCTCCGGCTTTCCCCGATACAGACGATTGAGTCTCATATGTTTCCAGCCTATTCAGTTTGAGCCGGTTTAAGCCTAAGCCCCGATTCAGTAGCGGATCTCCATTGACTGTGCTAGAATTATTCTGATAGGGAGGGAGAAAAAGTGGCTGGTCACTCTAAGTGGGCAAACATTAGGCGTAAGAAAGCCAGAGTTGATGCTGAGCGAGGGAAGGCATTTACAAAGATCTCCAGAGAACTCCTTGTGGCAGCACGTGAGGGGGGTCCTGATCCTCTGGAGAACTTCAGGCTTAGGCTTGCCATTGATAAGGCACGAGCCGCAAACATGCCGAACGAAAGCATTCAGAGGATCATTAAACGGGGAGCAGGCGAATCAGACGCTGAATCCCTTGAGGAGATTACGTATGAAGGCTACGGCCCGGGCGGAGTCGCTATTATGGTATCTGTCATGACGGACAACAGAAACCGTTCTGCCTCAGATGTTCGTCATGTCTTCTCCAAGAACGGGGGCAACCTGGGGGAGACCGGCTGTGTGGCATGGATGTTCCAGAAGAAAGGCCTTATTGTGGTGAATCTGGATGAGATCTGCATGGGTGAGGATGACTTTGTGGATCTTGCAATAGAATCCGGCGCAGAGGACTATCAGACTGACGATACGACTGTTGAGGTTTATACCGAACCTGAGAATTTCGAGGAAGTTGAGGAGTTCTTTGAGTCCAGGGAAGTTAGTTTTTCCACTGCTGAAATCACCATGCTCCCACAAAACACAGTGAAAGTTACAGGGAAAACAGCCCAACAGGTCTTGAATCTTGTGGAATCCTTAGAAGAGCTCGATGATGTACAGCAAGTTTATGCCAACTTCGATATCCCTGACGAAGAGCTGGAATCTGCAGGAGGTTGAAACCACTCCTGCGTTTCTGCAAGAGACGATTTTGGAGCACTTTTAAGAAGAACATGGTGCATCAGCCATGTTCTTCTCTTTTTTGCGAATACTATCCGGAGCGTAGGGCATCATAGCAAGGGACTCCGGGAATTGATGTTCTCGGCTGTTGGGACGGCTGTCTCCATGAACATGCGATGCATGTAAGGTCATACTTCCTACGGGGTCAGACGAAGCGTGTATTCCGAGGCCCAAGGGGCGTGATATTGTTATGAACCGTAGAAGCAGGCTGCTCACTGTTTGTTTGACTCTCATGCTCATGTCCGCCGGTTTGAGCTATGCCTATCTTAGTCTCAAGGGCACAGGCAATTTCGGCAAAGCAGATGAGGGGCTTCCTGACCTGCCTAACCTTGACTACCCGGGCAACGCATCCTCCGGCGACCTTCAAAAGGCAAGTATGGAACTTTCGAACCCCGCCAAAATCCGTTCATTCACGCAAATAACGCATAGGGCTGTTTACGAATGTGGCCATGAGGAAACGGACAGCGTCCCGGCGCCTCAGGAAATGATAGGCCTTTCCAGAGATGACCTTGCCAACCAGATAGAGCCATGGGTCATTACTGAGTTCTCAGAGAATGAAATAGTCTTATTTCAGAAAAGACAAGGGATGTCGCCGTCATGTCTCAACACCATGCATATCGGCGAAAAGGACGGCTGGGTTACAGTGTTCTATGGAACTCCGGACAAGCGTTGCAGGGTGAAAAGCGCAACAAGAATCAAAGCATCCAACCTCCCCCCGGGAGAATTGGACGATCTAAAAGTGGGGATACCCATTTCCAGTGAAGAGGAATTGCTGCATGTCCTGGAAGCACTGGCAAGCTGGACGGATGGCTGACAGGTGAACAGAGGCCCGGACATAGGAAAAGGAAAAGATCTGCGTTTTTTGAGGAATTTGCGAATCAGCCTATTGACAACTCTTGGCCAGGTTTAGTAATATTGAATCAAATTGTTAGCACTCTCCTTTGGTGAGTGCTAAATTTCCACCTAAAGGAGGTATAGCGAGTGGTAAAGCCGTTGGAAGATCGAGTAGTGGTCAAACCCAGTACTGAAGAAGAACGCACTAAAGGCGGAATCGTGTTGCCTGATACCGCCAAAGAGCGGCCTCAGGAGGGCGAAGTCATCGCAGTCGGTCCGGGCAAACTGCTGGATAGTGGTGAAAGAGCGCCAATGGACGTTAAACCCGGTGATAAGGTGATCTTTGCCAAGTACGGCGGAACCGAGATAAAGATTGACGGGGAAGAGTATATGATCCTCCGCCAAAGTGACATTCTTGCAATTAAGTAATCTAACCATTGTTGAAGAGGGGGTATACATACAATGGGCGCTAAACAGCTCGCTTTCAGTGAGGAAGCCAGACGAGCCCTGGAGAGGGGCGTAAACAAGGTAGCCTCTGCTGTAAAGGTAACTCTCGGCCCGCGAGGACGGCATGTTGTCCTCGAGCGAAAATTCGGGTCTCCTACTATCACTAAAGACGGCGTAACCGTGGCTAAGGAAATTGAACTAGAGGATCCATATGAGAATATGGGAGCTCAACTCTGTAAGGAAGTCGCATCTAAGACCAATGATGTTACAGGTGACGGCACTACCACTGCGACTGTGCTCGCTCAGGCAATTGTCTCGGAAGGCCTGAAGAACGTTGCAGCAGGCGCAAACCCCATGTTCATAAAGAAGGGTATTGACAAGGCAGTGGCAGCAGCAGTCGAAGAACTCAAGAAAGCTGCCATACCTGTTGAAGGTAAGGAAGACATAGCAAACGTCGCAGCAATATCCGGCAATGATTACGACGTTGGCCAGATGATCGCTGAAGCAATGGACCTTGTGGGCAAAGACGGCGTAATTACGGTTGAGGAATCCAAAGGTATTGAAGTGACTGTTGAAAAAGTCGAAGGAATGGAGTTCGACAAAGGCTACATTTCAGCTTACTTCGTAACCAATACCGAGGCAATGGAAGCCGTCCTTGACGATCCTTATATCCTCTTGTATGAGAAGAAAATCACTGCAGTGGCCGACCTTCTTCCACTCCTTGAAAAAGTGGCTCGGGCAGGGAAGCCTCTCGTTATTGTCGCTGAAGACGTCGAAGGCGAAGCCCTGGCGACTCTGGTGGTTAACAAGATAAGAGGAACACTCCAGGTAGCAGCGGTCAAAGCACCGGGATTCGGTGACAGAAGAAAGGCTATGATGGAGGATATCGCTGTCCTTACAGGTGGGACATTTGTCTCTGAAGATCTTGGCATAAAACTGGAGAACTTGGATCTTAACATGCTGGGCCAGGCAAAGACAGTGAAGATTGACCGCGAAAGCACTACCGTCGTGGAAGGACACGGAGACGCTGAAAAGATTAAGGGGCGTATCGCTCAGATCAAGAAGCAGATTGAAGACTCAGACTCTGACTATGACCGTGAAAAGCTTCAGGAGCGCCTCGCTAAGCTGGCAGGCGGTGTAGCGATAATCAAAGTCGGAGCTTCAACTGAGACTGAACTCAAAGAGAAGAAGCACCGCGTGGAAGACGCCTTATCAGCAACCCGCGCAGCAGTGGAGGAAGGCATAATCCCCGGAGGAGGCACCACTTACGTTAACATCGCTCCCGAACTTGACAAAGTCGATGCCGAGGGTGATGAGAGAGTTGGTGTACGGATTGTTAAGAGAGCGCTTGAAGAACCCCTCCGCCAGATCGCGAATAATGCAGGCCTGGAAGGGTCAGTTGTCCTTGAGCGCGTTAAGAACCAGAAAAAGCCCGGTATCGGCTTTGATGCGATAACTGAGACTTACGTGGATCTCCTGAAGGCAGGCATAGCCGACCCGGTGAAGGTAGCCAGGTTTGCCTTGCAGAACGCAGCAAGTATCGCGTCAATGCTTCTGACAACTGAGGCACTGATAACTGATGTGCCTAAGGAAGAGCCGCCTATGCCGCCATATCCTCCGGGAGGCATGGACTATTAAGCCATGTCAGGCATGGCCTGCCCAATACGCAAGTTGCGTCAAGAAGCGGTCTCGGAATAAATCAAAGACAGCAAAGACAGCCCCGGAGCAAATCGGGGCTGTCTTTTTATTCTGCCGGAAACAAGTCTTTAAACCCTTTTCCTTCGACCTGAATGTAAGTCTCGGGGACGTCTCCCATTATCAAAACCTCGGTTATGGGAACCTGCGCAACTATATCGTCTGTTGCCACCACCATAGGGACAATGACTTGCATATGTGCAGTGACTTCAAGGTAGATCTTATGACGAATCTGGTTTATGCCCGCCTGTTCAAAATCACTGAGTATCCTTGTGGTGACAGTGCCTATAGGGGTTATTGATATGACAATTCTGGGACCTACGTTCGCAAGAACATGAGTCCCGAGAATTTGACCCAGAGGGATTCTGATTCTCGTCTCATTGATTTTGTTCAGGTATTCTTGTACTCTTAGGGTCACTTTTGAAGTCAGCCTGTCAATCTCCCCTGTATTCGGCTGAACAAGAACGACTTTTCCGGCGCTGTCAGGCCGAAGCGCATAAAGGTCTTCCCATCTTATGCCTTCTGCAATTTCTAAGGCGACAGCGGACGTCACCGCTTCCGTTGCAAGGACTCTGGCTCTGGCTGTAGCCAACTGGTGAAGGGTAGGCCGTAGACGCCAGTCTATTATGGCAAAAATCACTATTCCTAAGACAGCCAGCAAGAGAATTCGGACGAATACCGGCCCCCGCCTTGGGGGCTTTGAGGACATTCCGCCCCAACCGGCTCGGGGCGCGCGTAATCTCGGTGTAGAAAAACCTGACCGCCTGGCAGAAAACATAGAGTCCGTTTTCCGCTTCCTGGAATACCTTGGGTATCTGCTGACGCTAAACCCCGAAGCTCTTGGTATTTGTCTCATTCCACGAAGTAGCGTGGCCAGCCAATTTCCCAAATCCACCCACCAGGGGCGTGGGAAGAGACCCCCGGACCATCGGTAGAACCCCGCCATTTCCTCCCAGCCTCCTGCCTCCTTCATTCAGCATCTAAGCGTAGCGCATAGCGTCGTTGCGCCCTTCCTCCTACAGATAACAAGGTGTCGGCGTCGTGGCCGCCGGTCTATGCTCCTTTGGAAGGGGGTGGCGTGCTTTTCGCACGCCTCGTTCCAATTGAACCCACCCGTATGTTTGCTGGATTTGGGGTGATGCCTATACAAGCGTTGGCAGGCTGTGCTATCTGCAACAGGATTATGCGCCAGCAAACAGTAGACGTGCAGGCGAACCTACATACTAGATCATATTCATTGGAGTGCGGGAAAAGAAAAGGCTTATTAGCTTACTTGCCTGAATCCTGGCAAAGTTAACTTACTTGAATCCTGGCAAACTTGCGCTTGCCAACTTTTAGGATCATGCCGGAGCGCACAGCGAGATCCTCTGTAGAATCCTGTATTCTTTCGCCATCTACAGTTACCGCGCCTTGCTCGATTAACCTGCGTGCTTCGCTGTTGCTGCCTGCAAGGCCTGCCATAACCAACAGCTTAGGACACCATATTTTCCCTTCTGCAAGATGTTCCGCAGAAACTACAATGTCAGGGATACTTTCGGGAAGGCCTCCGTCACGGAAGACAGTATCGAATTCCTCCTCGGCTTCGATGGCAGCCTCACGGCCATGGTAGACGGCTACAATCTCCCTGGCAAGCCTCCTCTTTGCGTCACGAGGGTGCAACTTGGCGGAAGCGAGCGCTTTACCGATACCTGTGACTTCGTCCTCCGGAAGCTCAGTCGCAAGCTCATAGTAGGTCATCATTACTTCGTCCGGAATGGACATGACCTTACCGTAGCTTTCCTGGGGAGCCTCTGTAACACCTATGTAATTACCCAGGCTCTTGCTCATTTTCTTTACGCCGTCAAGCCCTACAAGTATGGGCATGAGGATTGCAACCTGAGGCTCTTGATTAAATTCGCGCTGGAGTGTTCTCCCGAATAATATGTTGAACTTCTGATCAGTGCCTCCGAGCTCTACATCTATGTCCAGAGCAATGGAATCGTACGCCTGCATAAACGGGTAGAAGAACTCATGTATGTAGATAGGCCTTTCTTCGTGGAATCTGCCACGGAATTCTTCCCGCTCCAACATCCTTGCTACTGTGTACTTGGAAGCCAAGTTGATTACGTCTTCGAAGGTAAGCTTGGAGAGCCATTCCCCATTGAACACAGTATGGGTGCGGGCAGGATCCAATATCTTGAAGGCCTGTTCCTGATAAGTCCTAGCATTCTCCATTATCTTCTCCATCGTAAGCTGAGGCCTGGTTTCAGACTTGCCGGAAGGGTCTCCGATACGCCCGGTAAAATCCCCTACCACCAAAAATACTTCATGGCCCAGCTCCTGGAACTCACGCATCTTCCTGAGAACTACTGCGTGTCCCAAGTGAATATCGGGAGCGGAAGGGTCTAATCCCAGCTTGACCCTGAGAGGCTTCCCTGTTCTTATCGACTTCTCCAGCTTGCTTTCAAGGTCCTTCTCAGAGATGATCTCAGCGCATCCTCTTCTGAGAACGTCCATTTGCTCATTAACCGTCAATTCTTCCGCCTCCTGGTATTGCATATCTTCTCTGGTCACGTGCAGTTCTTCAAACCGTATATCAACAGGTGGTTCCTGCACTTGTTCCCGACTGTAGCAGCTCCCTGTCAGATAGGTTCAGTTTAGCATACGCCAACTCCGAACGTCAACGACTCGCCTCCACTGCCTGCTTTTTGCCCTTGACTTCAGGAGTTTTCCTGTTAGAATTATAATTGTGGTTTGTCAAAGCTCAAAATACACGTTATCTCCGAATTCCTCTCAAGGAAACGGGGGATCCCTTAATTGGGGTGAATCCTGGAACATCATACCAGGTAGGGCAACTTGGGTGCCCGAACCCGTCAGCTAACCCCGTAGGAGTGGTCCAAGCGTTGTGTCTTAGCCCCGGTGGGACTTTGCCTGCGCTTTTTTTGTTGGCAACGTTCGCATGGCAACGTTCGCAACCGGACGTTTCGGTACCACTATCATGGACGGGGTGAGTTTATTGAAATCCCTGCTGAGGGGGGTAACAGTGGGCAAGCGATCCCTAATCTTGTTTGCTCTGCTACTGGCATTTTGGTTAGCAATCTCTGCAGAAGTAGATCTTCAGCATCTTCTGGCCGGAGCTGTACTATCGGCTTTGACTATTTGGTTCTGGCAGGAACTAGGCCCGAGACTGCCCCATCTACTTTCCGTCGAAGAGCTGCTGCTCTTCGGCCACTGCATTCTGACTCTGACCAGATTCATCATCCAATCCAACATCGCGGTCGCCAAAACCATTTTGCTATCGAGTCCGCCGGTAGGGCCTGTGTTCGTAGTCATGAGGCCTCCTGTTGAAAGCCACTGGGGAAGGGTGCTTTTGGCCCACTGCATAACTATCACGCCCGGCACTGTAAGTATTGACATTGATCCTGAGACAGGCCTATTCATTGTCCATGCGCTTACAGAAGAGACAGCAGCCGAACTATTCAATTGGCAGATCATTCGTGAAATCAGCTATCTGGAATCGTGGGGCGAGAGGAGGTCGAAGCATGCTGTGGCTACTGGTAGGTCTCATGGTGCTGATTCTGTTCGTACTCCTGCGCGCGATTATCGGTCCGACAGTCATTGATCGGCTGCTCTCCATAAACGCTATTAGTAGTAAGGTCAGTGTAATCATTCTCTTGATGGCCTTCATGAGAGGCGACTATGGATTCATTGATGTAGCTTTTGTCTTCATATTGTGCGCGTTTGTGGGAGGGCTCTGGATACTCAGAGTGCTGACTCCCGGTGATTGGCAACTCAGGCTGCCGGAGCTTGGCGGGTTCGAAGGTGATGGAGGAGAGGAAGCGGTTTCCCATGATTAGGTTCTTATCGAATCTTTCGTTTGTAGGATCTTTTTGCGCTTTCGCGCTGGGTACCCTCGGGCTGTTTCGCCTACCTGATCCGTATACTCGCCTACACGGGGTGGGTATGGGGGATACCCTGGGTGTGGGGTTGGCAGGACTGGGGCTTATGCTGCAAAGCCCCAATTGGGCTATGCATATCAAGTTGCTGGTTGCCCTACTTCTGTTTTGGACAATCAATCCTACCATGACTCATCTGGTAGCTAAAGCCGGCCTGATTCACGGGGTGCATCCCGTAGAAGGCACAAAAGTGATTAAGGGGTGAGCATGTGGCGCTTACTGCTGTTGATTACGGAACCATGGTCATGCTCCTGATCCTGGTGGCTGCATCGTTAGCCATGTGTTTTATCAAAGATTTGGTGCACGCAGTCATTGTCTACGGAGCCTATAGTCTGATTATGGCTTTGGTTTGGCTGCAGATGAACACCCCTGATATTGCCATTACCGAAGCTGCTGCGGGAATCGGCATGACTGTTTTGATGATGGTGGCTATTTTTCGCACGAGTCGAAGGGAGGAGTAACAGTGAGGTTATGGGCTTTGCCAATACTGCTCATTGCAGCGCTGGCTGTCTTCATAATCCTTACCGCTGTGGCTGAGTTGCCTCCCTACGGAATGCCGGGCAATCCCGCCCACAATCAAGTGACTCGTCGCTACATCGAAAATGCCTGGGAAGAGACGGGAGTCCTCAATATGATTACAGCCATTGTCCTTGACTACCGGGCTTATGACACCATGTTCGAAACAATTGTGTTGTTTACGGCGGTTCTGGCAGTGGTCATTACCCTGAAAACGACGGAAGGAAAGGGCGACTGACAGTGAGGGATTTCATTCTGAAGCGCGTAGCTGCATTGCTTCTGCCTTTCATACAGATGTACGGGTTGTATGTCATCTTTCATGGCCATGTTTCCCCCGGAGGTTCCTTTGCCGGCGGGATCGTAGTGGGACTGGCGTTCATTGCCTTTGCCACCATCTATGGGCTTGAAAGGGGCCGTGCCAAGATGCCGGAGAGAATCACCACTCTGACTGAGAGCTATGGCACACTCTGGTACGGGATCATGGGTATGGTAGGCATAATCAAAGGAGCTCCGTTTCTTGCCAACAAGCTGGCAGGAATTGACCTGGGAACCCTCGGAACCCTCTCCTCGGGAGGATTAATCTCCCTAATCGGCCTCGGAGTTGGCATAAGAGTGGCAAGTACAATGATTACATTGTTCTTTACCATGATGGAGGAAGAGTCATGAAGACTCTGCTGGATAAGCTCATCATCAACTATCCGTACTTTGCAGCCGTAATCTTGTTTCTTATAGGCGCTTTCACCGTACTCACTCGCTCCAATTTATTTAAGAAGCTGATAGGGATTAACATCATGGAAAGTGCTATTTTCCTAATGTTCATCGCAGCAGGGAACATCCGAGGAGGTGCGGTGCCTATACTTCGTCAGTCAAACCCTGAGGCCTTGTATATAAACCCGGTTCCATCAGCCCTTATGTTGACCGGCATAGTAGTCAGTGTCAGCGTGACCGCTTTCGCCCTGGCACTGATCATCAGGTTATATCAATCTTACGGCACCACTGATGCCCGGCGCATAGCGGAGATGAAGCGTGAGGTGACATAGAGATGACGGCAACCATCGTATCTAACTTACCTGTATTTGTCGTCATTGCTCCTTTATTTGTCGCATTTGTCTTGTCCACCTTCGCACGTCGGATAAGGCTCGTGGAGAGTCTCGTCATATCCGTCCTGGCTCTGGGTGTCCTGGGCGCGGGATATCTGGGCTCACTTGTTCTTGCGAAGAATGGGATTCCCATCATTTACAGTATGGGAGGCCGGCCTGCTCCGTGGGGTATAGAACTCGTGGTAGGCAGCTTAAGCGCATTCTTCCTATTGCTGGTATCAGGTATCAGTCTGCCTGTTGCCCTCTCCACGGTTGCCAACATGGCCCATGAAGTCGGCGGTTCAGTGCAAACCACCCGGTTCTACGTGCTTTACCTGTTGCTCGTAGGATCCCTGGCAGGTATGGCTGTTACCAATGATCTTTTCAACGTTTTTGTTTTGGTGGAGGTAGCTACCCTGAGCTGCTGTGGCCTGGTGAGTTCCTGTAGACATCCTCGCGCAGCCGAAGCCACTTTCAATTATCTGATCTTGGCAACCCTGGGCTCCGCTCTCATACTGGGCGGTATAGGCTTTCTTTACATTATCACCGGGCATCTGAATATGGGCTTTGCCTCCCTTGAGCTGGGCCGGATCTGGCAGGACTATCCCCATGTAGTGTGGATTGCAGCCGGTTTTCTGTTGGTTGGCTTTGGCGTGAAATCCGCCCTCTTCCCTCTCCACGTCTGGCTTCCTGACGCTCACTCCACAGCCCCATCACCTGCCAGCGCCATTTTGTCAGGCCTGGCAGTCAAGGGGTATATGATTTGTCTTATTAAGGTTTTATACAGTGTATTCGGCGCCACTCTGATACGAGAATTCGCTCTTGACCGGATAGTGGCACTTTTAGGCATGGTCGCGATTATCGCCGGGTCCCTTCTCGCCATGGCTCAAGATGAGCTCAAACGCAGGTTGGCTTTTTCCACTGTTGCACAGGTGGGATATGTGTTCTTGGGACTCGGGCACGTTAATGTCCATAGCCTGACAGGTACCCTATTTCACATAGCCAGCCACGCTGTAATCAAGTCAGGCTTATTTTTAGCAGCAGGAGCCATCATCGGAGCTACGGGTATCACTCGAATCAGTGAAATGGCCGGTATTGGTGAGAAAATGCCCATAACCATGGCTGCTTTCACCATCGGTAGCCTGGGCATGGTCGGTATACCGTTGTTTTCAGGCTTCGTCGGCAAATGGCATCTTCTCGCCGGCAGCCTGACTGAAGGGAGCACATTAGCTCCTCTGGTGATCGTAGCCGGGAGCGTGCTGGCAGCAGCTTACCTTTTCCCTATTATTCGAACAGCCTATTTTGAGCAGGCCCGCGCTATAGATGGCCAGGATCCCGGCGCCCCACAGAGAATTGCGTTAATTCTTTTGGCAGCCGGGGTCGTAATCCTTGGCATTGCACCAGGGCCTTTTCTCGAGCTGGCGGGTAGGGCTGCAGTTGAACTTCTAAGCAGATCTCCATGAGACCGTTGATGTCTCCCATGTTATGTTAACACAGCCCGCCCGAATCGCAAAAACCGGCCGACGTCTTCGGCGAAACCGGCGATTACTGGAGAAGTCCAACGGCCTCATGAACTCATACTTAGTGATCAAGTAAGCGTATGTTCGGGTATACATGTGCTTAAGTGGGTGTACTTAAGTAGGTATATGTTCAAGTGGGCGTGTGCTTAAGTGAGTGTGGTTGAGACTGTTGATGTCTCCCATATTATGTCACCGCAGTTCGCTTGAATCGCAAAAATCGGTTGCCGTCTTCGACGAAATTTGCAGTTACAGGACAAGTTCAACGGTTTCGTGGTTAAGTAGGTGTGCTCAAGTAGGTGTGTGCTCAAGTAAGCGTGTGCGAGGAGGATTTGGCATATGATCGATCTGGTTTTGGCACTGCTGAGCGGCGCGGTGGGAGGGCTACTTATAGCCTTGATGCCTCGGTGCGGCAGCCGCCTCCGTAACGTAGTTGCACTGAGTTCCTCCGCTGTCGGCACATTCTTTAGCTGGCGGGTGGCAGGGGCGGTGCTTGCCGGCCGGACTATAAGGATAGCAGGTACTACCGGAGGCTTGGTGTGGAGCCTATACCCGGATCCTTTAGGGGTAGTGTTCGGGCTAATTGCTTCCACGCTGTGGCTCTTTGCTGCGGTCTACTCTTTTGGATATATGGCGGGAGAAGAAAGACAGCAGGCCTACTACACCTATTTTCTCTTCGCTTTCAGTGTGACACTGGGAGTGGCTTTTTCCGGTAACCTGATATCTCTCTATTTGTTCTATGAGCTGCTCACCTTAGTCACCTACCCTTTGGTCATACATGAGCGCACAGAAGAAGCTATGAGCGCCGGCACTAAGTACATTGTCTACAGCCTGTCCGGCGCAGGGGCTATCTTAATAGCTATAGTCATCACCCACAGCCTGACAGGCAACCTGGATTTTGGAGGAGGAGCCCTTCTGGCAGATGTCGGCCCTGGTCCTGGATTGGGTTGGCTGTTAGCGCTGTTCATAGCCGGATTCGGTGTAAAGGCAGCGATAATGCCTCTTCATCGCTGGTTGCCTCAAGCCATGGTCGCCCCTACTCCCATAAGCGCTCTCTTGCATGCCGTTGCAGTGGTTTATTCCGGTGTGTACGGAATTTTGCGGGTAGTGTATTCCGTCTTCGGTCACGAGCTTATGGGACAGCTCGCCCTGAGTCACATCCTCCCCTGGGTAGCCGCTTTTACAATCTTAACAGGGGTTATCATTGCCACACAGCAGGATGTCCTGAAACGACGGTTGGCTTATCATACCATTAGTCAGCTCTCATATATTCTTCTTGGCGCTTTCACCCTTTGCCCCTGGGGGTTGGCCGGAGCGATACTCCATATGATCAGCTACTCGACTTTGAAGGTAACTCTCTTTTTTGGCGCAGGAATCATTGCCAAACAGACCGGCAAGGTAAACGTCAGTGAGATGAGCGGGGTCGGCCGGCAGTTGCCCGGAACTCTGACTGCCTTCGGCATCGCATCCCTGGGTATGATCGGGATGATGCCTCTTAATACCTTTTGGAGCAAATACTACTTGATGAAAGGCAGTGTAGCCTGGGGGAAATCACCGTTGGCGCTGGTGTTAATCGGCAGCGGTATGATCAATGCATTTTGCTTCATTCCCACGGTGGTAACTGCCTTTACCGGGGAGATGTGCCAGCCTGTTGCCAAGAAAGAACTCGAAGCACGCCTCATGTTGGTCCCTGCTTTACTCTTGGCAGGGATTGCACTGTTGATTGGCCTTTGCCCAGGACTGGTTTGGCCCGGAGTCGACGCTGTCGTAAACCGGTTCTTCTAAAGTAAGGAGGTCAAGTTCTATGTTGCTCATACTCCTTCCCTCTATCCCTCTTTTGGGAGCATTCGCCTTGCTTGTCGTTGGCGACAAGGATGTTAATATGCCTTTTATCGCTGGCTCTGTTACTCTTACTCTCGCAGGCTGGGGGCTGAGAGGCGTGTTCCGGGGTGAGCAGTTAACCTGCACTCTGCCGTTTTCCGGTCCGTACTCCCCGACTTTTCAAGCTGATATCCTCTCTTGCGTGTTTGTACTCCTGGCTGCATTTCTGTGGTGGGCAGTCTCCATATACACGCCGGAATACATGAAAAAGGAGGGTGGAGCCAGGAGCTTTGACATCTCTACGCTCTTGACGCTGTCAGCGGTTCTCGGAGTCTTTCTGGCCGGAGACCTTTTCACTATGCTCCTTTTCTTTGAACTGATGACTATATCTTCGTACTTTTGGGTCATCCATCGCCGGAATGAGGAGGCAATCCGCGCCGGGTATTTCTACCTGTTTTTCAGTATCTTCGGAGGACTCCTCTTGGCCTTGGGGATTGTGTTCATCACAACGGCTGCAAATGGCTTACCTGCCCTGGGCAGAGGTTCCATCCCTCCCGTTGAGCCCCGGATCTTCGCATGGGGCCTGGCTGCAATCATAGCCGGATTCGGGATCAAAGCAGGTATGGTGCCTTTGCATCTCTGGCTGCCTCATGCCCACTCAGTGTCGCCCACCCCGGCCAGCGCCCTTTTGTCCGGGCTCCTCATCAAAGTGGGGGCCTATGGCCTCATTCGCGCCGGAGAACTGGCCGGTTGGGGTTTACAGTGGGGAAACACGACAGCTTGGATAGGGTATGCCCTGACTGTCCTGGGTAGTTGCACGATGTTGCTCGGGGTAATTGCCGCGCTCCTGCAAAGCGATGCCAAGCGGCTCTTGGCGTACCACAGCGTAAGTCAGATGGGTTACATCATCCTGGGGCTGGGTATTTGCCTTTCCCTGGGGAATGCAGGCGGGCTTGGCCTTATTGGGGCAATTTACCATGTTATCAACCACGCTCTGTTTAAAGCAGCCTTGTTTTTGGGTGTCGGTGTTATCTATGTTCGCACCGGAGAGACGAATCTCTATAACTTAGGCGGTTTGCTACGTAGCTTCCCGGTTACTGCAGTCCTTGTGTTTCTTGCAGTCTTAGGTATTACCGGCGCACCGGGCCTTAATGGCTATGCCAGCAAAACCATTCTCCATCACGCAGTGACTGCAGCCTCTGAAACAGGCTTGCCTTTGATGGTTTGGGCGGAGAGGTTGTTTGTACTGGTAGGAGTCGGCACAGCCACGTCCTTTGCCAAGCTGTACTACCTAATTTTCCTGGGAAGACCTGCCAAAGTGGAAATCTCAGAATGCGAATCCCGGAGATTCCATGTATCCATGGTGATACTTGCCATAGTCATGGTGGGAATCGGACTTCTGCCCGGACTTATCCCTCAAAAATTGGCGGCGTCCTCAGCTCAGGCATGGGGTACTAATGCTTTCGCTGCGATCCAGGACAACCTCTCTTTTTGGAATACCAATGATGTAGTGAGCGCCTTCGTCACTCTGGGCCTCGGCGCTGTAGCATGCCTGGTGGGACTCGCCACCGGAGCATTTCACTGGGCGCCCCCTTCTTGGCTGACTCTGGAGGGTTTGGGACGGATCGCCTGCCATAATCTCGTAGCCGCCTGGCGGCTGGCGAAGGAGTCTTGTCACTCGGCAGCTCGGCTCACCTCCCGGACGGGCAGGGCAATACGGCTTTATGCGTTATCCGCCCGGCGCAGGACGGACGATTCCACAAACAGCGCACTCGGCGGCATTACCCCACCGGGTATTAGCGCTGATGCAGCTCTCTTAATGGCGACCCTGGCTATTCTCATCGCATGCTATGCCTGTATTGACTTTCGACTGCCCAACCTTAGGTTGCCTTCATCTTTCCCCGCGTGGAATATCTTCCAGCAGCTACCGCATTGAAATACGCAACCGGGCCAAACCGTATGAACGGGGCGTTTCGCCCGACTGAGTTGACGCAAACTGGAACTGCTGTGGTATAATTATCTCTAATAGTTAAGCAGACAGCTCCTGGAAAATGCTCAGCAGGAAAGAGAGGCATCATAGATGTCGAAAGGTGTTGGCCGTATCCTGTCAATCCTGGCTATCGGGCTAATCTTTGTTCTTTGCATTGGATCCGGGGTCCTAATCGGTGTAATCTCGGCAGCGCTAAAGAACATGCCTGCACTGGAAGATTTCGAGTACAAGCCGATTGAGGCCACGAGAATATATGATGTGAACAACAAACTCATTTCCCGACTATATGTTGAGAATCGAGTATGGGTACCGCTCTCTGAGATCCCTAAAGAGTTGCAAGATGCAGTCATCGCAGTTGAAGATTGGAAATTCCGCGATCATCACGGTGTGGACTTCGCGGGAATACTCAGGGCTTTCCTCGTAGACATCCGTGAAGGGAGAATTGTGCAAGGCGGAAGCACTATCACCCAGCAGCTTGCAAAGAATGCCTTCCTCACCCATGAAAGAACATGGACAAGGAAACTCCAAGAACTTCTGTACGCTATCCAACTGGAACGCACTTATACAAAGGATCAAATCCTCGAATTATATCTGAATGAAGTCTATTTTTTTCCCGGTCAAGCGGTCTACGGAGTGGAAGCTGCAGCTCAAGGGTATTTCGGCAAGAGCGTTCGCTACCTGAACCTGCCTGAATCAGCGCTTCTCGGCGGTATCATACGCAACGCATACATCTACTCCCCCACCCAGCACCCTGATGCTGCCAAGAACCGCCGTGCCACTGTGCTAAAACGCATGGCAACTCTGGGATACATATCAGACCAGGAAGCCGTAGCCGCCATGGAGGCACCCCTCGGCGTAATTGAGCCCAGAGCCTCCAAGCAGGTGGCCCCGTATTTCGTTGACTACGTCCGCGATAAGCTTATAGCGAAGTACGGCCATGAGACAGTATACAAAGGAGGCCTGAAGATCTACACAACCCTGGATCTCAGACTTCAGACCCTTGCTAATCAAATCCTTATTTCCAACCTGCCAAAAGGAGACCAGGATGCAAAAGGGCTTACCCAGCCCCAGGCAGCCATGATTGTATTGGATACACGCGAAGGTTACATCAGGGCAATGGTAGGAGGCAGGGGCGAGGATGAGTTTAACAGGGCTGTCATGTCTTACAGGCAACCGGGTTCGGCATTCAAGCCTTTTGTTTACACTGCAGCACTGCAAGCAGGGTATACTCCTGCAACTATGCTCGACGATTCGCCCATAGAGTTTGTTATCCCCGGACAGGCGGAACCGTGGGCACCGGTAAACAATGATAAGACATTCCGCGGCCCTGTCACGGTTCGTAAAGCCCTCGAAGACTCTATTAACGTCCCTTCTGTGAAGCTTTTGGATCAAATAGGGGTATCCAACGCAATTAAGGCGGCAAAATCCCAGGGGATAACAAGCCTGGTGGAATCAGGACGCCTTAATGATATGAACCTCTCTCTTGTGCTCGGAGGGTTAACTCGTGGGGTCACTCCACTGGAAATGGCGTCAGCCTATGCTGTTTTTGCTAATCAGGGTATCAAAGCCGAACCTATAGCAATTCTCAGAGTCGAGGATGCCAACGGCAATGTGCTGGAACGCAATACTCTCAAGAGAAAGGTAGTGCTGGACGAACAGACTGCTTACATAATGACTGATATGCTCCGAGGAGTCATCACGCGAGGAACAGGTAAATCAGCCAATATAGGCAGGCCTGCAGCAGGCAAGACAGGGACAACTACAGAATACACAAACGCGTGGTTCGTAGGATTCACACCGGAACTTGTAGCTTGCGTCTGGATAGGCAATGACGAACAACAGAAACCCATGGTATACGGGGGAACGAGAATCGGAAGCGGTAAGGCGGCAGCAATCTGGGGAGCGTATATGAAAGAAGCCCTCAAAGATATGCCTGTGTCGGAATTTCCTGTGCCAAGCGGTGTTGTTTTCACGAAGATCTGCGCCGAATCAGGTGTTCTCGCAAGTGACTCATGTCCCGGCGTAACAACTGAAGTCTTTATCGAAGGGACGGAACCGCGGGGGCTCTGCTATTTACACACAAGAATTCACGAAGTTGATGTGTGCGTTGAATCAGGGCAGCTTGCAGGTAGATACTGTCCTTCGGACCAAGTCGAAAGACGCAGGTACTTGGCGTCAAGCGGCCTCAGGATTCTGCCTGACGGAACCATAGCGACAGGGCAGTCCATTCCGCGGGTGACATGTCAAGTGCATACATGGTGGACAACAGACTCCCATGGCGCAAGAGCAGAGGAGGCCCCTGAACCTGAAGAACACCAAGAAACTCCGGACTAGGCCTGGTTATTAACCGGACCAGGCTATCTACCGCGCATTGAAACTACGGTGACCCCGTCACCGCCTTCAGACAGCCCCCCGGGCAAAGAGGTATCCACATGAGGATGTTCCTTTAAGAATTCACGCACTGCTTGCTTCAGGGCGCCTGTCCCCTTACCGTGGATAATCCTCACTCTTGACAGTCCGGCAAGGCATGCGTCGTCTAAGTACTTGTCTACTTCGGCTATGGCTTCTTCCGCAGTCTGCCCCCGCACATCGAGCTCCATGGAGACAGCAAGAGCTTTCCCCCGGGTAATCGAAGAAAGATATACCTGCCCTGTATGAGAAGGCTTCTTGAGGCCGTCACCGCCTTCTTGCACGTACAAGTCTTCAAGTGGCACAAGAACTCTCAATCCGCCCACCTGAACCTCTACCTCATCGCCTTCCCCTGACACCCAGGATACTTGTCCCGCTTGACGCAGCTTGCCCACGAAAACCTCAGTACCCACCTCGGCTTCACCGGGCTCCAAAGGCCTCAAGCTGTCAGCATACCCGGTTGATGCGTCCGCACCGGGCAGCTCCTCCTCAATGGCCGGAGCTCTGTCCGAGACTTCTCTCAGCGCTTCCCTGGCCTTACGGGCTTCGTCGTCAATCACACTCCTGGGCTGATAGGAACCTTGGCGCAATTCTTTAACAATCGCGGCGATATCAGCTTTTGCCTGCGCTAACATGCTGTCAGCCTCGTCCTTTGCTTTTCTCAAGATCTCAAATCTCGCCTCTTGTAACTGCTTAACCTCTATTTCCCTGCTCCGCTTCAGGCTTTGCTGCTCTTCCCTTGCCTTCCTGGCTTCCTCCCTTTCGGCTGTCAACTCCCGCATAGTCCGCTCCATCTCGGCTATCATGGCATCTACCTGAATCCTGTCTTCTCCAAGATGGCCCCTGGCAGTTGAGATCACTTCTTCAGGCAACCCAAGCCTGGATGCTACGGCAAGCGCGCATGAACCTCCCGGTAATCCCATGATCAGACGGTATGTGGGTTTCAGTGTTTCAACGTCAAATTCACATGACGCGTTCTCCGCCCCCTCGTACTCATAAGCAAATGCCTTTAGCTCACTAAGATGGGTCGTAACCACAGTCGAGGCGCCCCGTTCATGCAGATGTCTCAAGATTGCCACACCGAGGGCCGCCCCTTCCGCAGGATCAGTGCCTGCGCCGAGTTCATCCAAAAGGACTAGGGAACTTGAGCCTGCTTGCTCCAAAATCTTGACTATGTGAGTCATGTGGGACGAGAACGTAGACAAGCTTTGTTCAATGCTCTGTTCGTCACCGATATCAGCGAAAACCCGGGAAAATACTGGTACGCAAGTCCCGGCTGAAGCCGGAAGGTGGAAGCCTGCCAAAGTCATAAGTGCAAAAAGCCCGATAGTCTTCAGGGTGACAGTCTTTCCTCCTGTATTCGGGCCGGTCACTACCAGGGTCCTGAAGTCCTTTCCAAGTTCCACATCGATAGGGACGACATCGCCTGAAAGGAGTGGATGCCTCCCCCGGCGAATCCTAAGGTATCCTCTGCCGTCCACGTCGGGCTCCAGAGCCTTCATGTCAATACTGAGCATACCTTTGGCTAAAGCAAAATCTATGGCGCCAAGTGCGCTCAAAGTATTGCGAATCTCAAGGCCTGCGCCGCTCACCAAAGAAGACAATTCTCCCAGAATTCTCTCGACTTCCCGGGTCTCTTTGCCGGCAAGTGAAGTCAACTCATTATTCAGATCCACTATGGGCATAGGCTCAATAAAGAGAGTCAAGCCGCTGGCAGATCTGTCATGCACTATTCCGGGCACGGCGGTTCGTGATTCCTGCTTTACTGGAACGACAAACCTCCCTGAACGCAGAGTGATAATGGGTTCCTGGAGATGACGAGTAGATTGCTGTGATTTTATGATGGCATCGAGCTTGTCACGAATTCTGCTGTTCACAGTACGAATTTGCGACCTTATCCTTGCCAGTTCAGGGCTGGCATTGTCCACCACATTTCCGTACTCATCAATACACCGTTCAATTTCCCTGACAATACCGGGTTGGGGAGCAATCTCTTCAGCATGCCCTCTTAGGATCTCAAAATCAGAACCCAATCCTGTGATGAATTTCCTTAGCCTCATAGCCGCGCTTAAGGTGGATGATACGTCAAGGAGCTCCTCGGGCGCAAGAATCCCCCCGATCGCAGCCCGCTCCAGGATACTACGAATATCACGGACACCTCCGAGAGACAAATCCTTACCTGCAGATAGGATTGCCCTGCCTTCAGTAGTCTCCCTCTGTCTCCTTCTCACCTCTTCGGCGCAAGTCACAGGCGCGACACTGTCTGCAAGTTCCTTTCCTAAGCTCGTTGCAGCGTAGGCCTTCAAACGTTCTTTTATCTTATGAAATTCCAGTACACGGATTGACCTCTCATCCAAATTGACAAACCCCCTGACACGCGCTTATCCTCACTCGCCTGTCAGGGATCATTATAACACTACGGGCACGTTCAAAATAGGTTTAGTGGATCTGCGTAACTAATCACCGGTTCCGGAAAGTGTACGTACCGTGCAAGGTGGCCCCGCAAGGTATGTACGTTTTCTGAGGCCGGTGTTGCACTAAGGGGACGGCTCCCCAAGCGGGTTGCCTTAACAAAATCCTGCCGTAGGCCGGTGGCCGCATTTTGACACCCCTCGCTGCAATCACCGGCAACCCAAGATCTGGGAAAACGAGCGAAAACTAATGAACGAGACCGTTGTTCTCTTCCATATTATGTTGACACAGCCCGCCCCAATCGCAAAAAACGGCCGACGTCTTCGGCGAAACTGGCAATTACCGGAGAAGTCCAACGGTCTCATGAACTCATACTAGTGAGCGGGCGGCCTCTCAATGCTTACCTCAGGGAAGTCACCGGGCTCAACTGCAGCTTGCTGCTCCAGGACGCTCCGGGCAGCCTGCTTAACACCTTCATCCCTTGCGTTTTCCGCAAGCCAGGCCACATACCCGGGATCCTGCCGTACTACCTGTCCAAGGGGTTTTCGGATATGCTTCCCGAAGGTGAGGACCAGATCCTCAGGATTGTCAGGGACGGAGGCATCGTCCGGAAGGATCGCATCTCCAAGCTCTTCTAAGGCTACCATGTCTATACCCACGGCATCTCTCATGGCCCGGGCTTTTGCCCTTGTTGCAGCCATTCTCAGAAGATGGGGTTGTATCGCCCGGTTCACGCTTTCAGGCGATGCGTCCCCGACCTCCTTGAATACTCCGTCTTCAGTCTCAACTTCCGCCTCTACGACACCGTACATCCGGTTATCCATGGAAGGGATCTGAATGACCTTGGTGTTGATGCGCTTCAAGCCACGCTGCCTTGCAAGCTCAAGGAGGCCTCCGTATAGAACATAGTCCCTGCCCTGGAGGGTTTTGATGAATCGCTCACGGAATTCCTTTGAAAGCTCCATAGTGAAGGTCACACCCTATTCTTTAGTTTTCAGATCGCGAAGTTCAGCGCTTTCTTTCTTCACAACATAGAGTTCCCCGGATGTGTCCAGGCTTGCAAGCAACACGTCAGCAGGATCTTTTACACCTTTTTTTCTCAATTCTTCCTTGAGCCACGCTATGGTAAGCCCAAGCTGGTCCAAGTACTTGTACTTTACCTCTCCGTCTGTGACCAGGGGATAAGGCAATCCTTCATATGAAGTCGTGATCCCGAGGTCCCTGGGAGTAACAGGCCTTGCTTGAGATTTCATGATCACACTTAATCTGCCTGACCCTTCCAGGACTGCAAACTCCACATCTTGGATATTGGATACGTCTTTCTCACGTAACCCTGATAACAGGTCATCTATGTTATAACGGAGTTCCCTTAATGCACCTTCTAATATTTTCCCGTCTCTCACAACAATGGAGGATTTTCCGCTGATTAAGGATCTGGCCTTCTCGCTCCTTAGTGTCATAAATGCGAACACCACCTCAGCAACGGCCAATACAGCAATGGGAACAACCGCGTCATGTATGTGAATTGACTTCTCCTCCAGAGGCATAGCTGCAAGATCCGCAATCATAATAGCCACAACAAGGTCAAAAGGGGACAATTGTCCGATTTCTCTCTTCCCCATCACCCTGGTGACAAAGAGCACAAACGTATACATGAACACTGTCTTAAGCACAGTAGAGAGCATCTGCAAACACCCCTTAGCCTATGCTTTCCAGGCGTCGGCGCTCTGTATTGTAGTATGAGTGCAATGTGTCACATGTATTCCGTAGGGTAATTCCCGGATGGGATGCAAGGCTAAACGCCAAGCCTATGATGCAGTTAGGGTCCTCTGCGGCTCTGCTTGAGCCATGCTTGGAGTTTTGCGAGGGGCCAGGTATTAATCACATAATCCGGTTCAAGCCAGGCACGTCTTGCGACATCCAAGCCATATGACATAAAACGAAGCTCATTCGTATTATGAGAGTCAGTATTAATCACGATGTAGACTCCGGCCTCCATTGCCTTTCGCGCCAATTTTGAGTCCAAGTCCATTCTTTCAGGGTACGCGTTGATTTCCAAAGCCACATTATGCCTGGCTGCCTCGTAAATGACAGTATCCATATCCACGTCATAACCTAAGCGCCTACCAAGCACCCGCCCGGTGGGATGGGCGATTATGTTTACACTTCCGCTTCGGATTGCCTTGACTATGCGATCTGTCATAACATCTTCAGGCTGCCCGAAAGCACTGTGCACTGATGCCACCACCACGTCAAGATCATAGAGGACGGAATCCGGATAATCGAGGCTCCCGTCCTTCAGAATCTCCAGCTCAATTCCGGATAGCAAATGAATCCCCGCGAATTTCGCCCGAAGCAGGTTCAAGGCCTCCATCTGTTTGGCGAGCCGCATCTCTGAGAGCCCTCCTGCAATCCCGAGGGACTTGGAATGATCAGTGATTGCAACATACTCATACCCCAGGGCCTTGGCAGCTTCCGCCATAGACTCTATGGACTCTGCGCCGTCGCTCCAGCTTGTGTGCATATGGAGGTCTCCGCAAATATCTTCGGCAACCAGAAGCCTGGGCAAGCGTTTTTCCAACGCTGCTTCGATTTCACCTGTCATCTCACGCAACTCAGGCGGGACATACTCCATCCCCAGGGCTTTGTATATGTCTGCCTCACAGGCTACCTCCGGATTTTCGCCTTTCTCACTGAAAAGCCCGTCTCTTGCCAGTTTGAGCCCAAGCCTATGTGCAACGGA
>MTKW01003681.1_pt1 | contig 37155 bp, 31 predicted proteins | sample 1042761 | NCBI WGS metagenome assembly MTKW01 (sample SAMN06205366, study PRJNA360243) | anaerobic digester metagenome | biome: Wastewater treatment plant; feature: Anaerobic digester sludge; material: sludge; isolation source: anaerobic digester fed with sludge from wastewater treatment plant ...
GAAATGGCAACCCAAAATCCAGATACGACTGCCTTCTATCGCTTTGCTGATTTTAAAAATTACTATTCTCGCAGAATGAAACAGGACGAATATCTTTATAATGAGTTCATTTCACTTAATGGTAAACCAAAAGAAAAACACCCATTATCTTTTGTACTACAAGGTAGCGAATACCTAGATAATTGGTTCGAAAATGGTATAATTACAAAAGTTTTATTAAGAGATGTCCCGTCTGAATATATAAGCTTTACATTAGGGGATAGTGGAGCTACAATCCAGAAAAATAAAAAAATAACTATGTACACAAAAGAAAAGTTACTACAAATTCTGAGAGAATATGAAGGAACAATTGGCGGATTTATGGATGATGTAGTAAAAAACTATCACTATATTGAAGTCCAATTATGGAATGATGAATATTGCATAGAGCAAAAAACTAGTTCAGATTGTGGAATGGAACGAATTAAGCGAGTAAATGCAACGGATCTTTCTAAATGCCTTTCTGTAATTCACAGAAGTTTTGCGACGGTGGCAAAAGAATTTGATTTAACAGAAAAAGTAGCTCCCAAACATCCATATTATATGAAAATGGAGACATTGCAAAATCGATACAAAAAGGGATTTTTGATGTTTGGGTTGCATGTAAAAGAACAACTCGTAGGTTTTGCTTCCCTTAATAAAGTTAGCGTAAATGTTTGTGAATTATGCAATCTTGCTATTTTGCCAGAGTATCGTCATAAGGGTTATGGTAGAAAGTTTCTGGATTTCTGTAAAATGAAGGCGAAGGAATTGGGTTGTAATATAATAGAAATTGATATTATTGAAGAAAACACAATTTTAAAGAATTGGTATATAGAAAATGGCTTTACTCATAAATTTGTAAAGAAATTTGACTACTTACCATTTTCTGTTGGCTTTATGGAAGTACATATATAAAATATAAAGAACCACGGCTTTGACTCCAGTCGTGCAGCCGGGGTGAGCCACCCTTCGTATAACAACGCATGCCCACAAGGGTGAGGAGGGCAAGGCGTTGGAGCGTGTGCACCACACCGCTTCACCGGGCGACAAGCGCCGCCAAGAAGAGAGGCTCTGCGGTCCCGGTTCAGCGGCGTCGGGCATGCAAACCGATATAACGAAATGTCGCTTTGCTCCATTTCGCTATATCGGGCCGCGGGTCAAGCCCGCTGCTATGCATCTGTGGCTAAGCGCCACATCGCATATCAGCAGGTTTTCAAAATCCCTTCGGCAAGTGCAAGCACTAGGCCTCATGGACTTCGTAAACCCGCGGCCCGTTATGTGACATGACAGTTAAGGACATTATTAATTCTTGATTAATATTTAGGGGGGTATAGTCATGATTAAATATTTAACCTATTACTACGGTGCCCAGACTATTCCTTTTAGGAGTTTATCTGCACTGCCAGATGAGGAAGCAATCAAAATAATGAATGAATTGTATGTCGATGATCCAGTATGGGGTCGCTTTAAAAATCCAGCTTGGTACATTCAAGCTAGAAGGCAAATAGAACAGTGGTTAAGGCATGAGTTTATATCCAAGGGAGGGCGTCCTCAGGAAGACTACCCTATTTACATGGTTGTTGGGGCATGTGATATGTTAGAAAATGCTGCTCCGGATGGACAACTAGCCAAGATCCAAGTTCCAATTTCATATTTTAAAGAAGAAGATGTGAGCTTTACCTATATAGACAGTATGTTTTCATATCAGTTAGGCCAAGAAAAATTACCAGACTATTATCAAGAACAATATCATGGAAAGGTATTTACTCTCTCTGAGATACTATCAATAATAGAGGAGAGGGGAGAGCCTGTTGAAGGCTGGTGGGGGAATTTGCCTGCTGATTTTTTCCCATATATCGAAGCCCAGGTCTGGAACCATAAAATACTTAGAGATTTTCTAGAAAAGGATAAGTAAGTATAGCTTTTGGCAGAGATATATAGCTTTTAGCCTGATAGATTAGGCTACTGAATTAATTACATATCAAAGTATTTATAATAGGTGCACAAGGGCTAGTTATAGGCCAATGTGCACTATATTTTTATCTGGGAGCTAAGGTCTACTTTGCTATATATTGAGTAGTGAGCAGGGTTCCTTACTTGAGAATCATTTACATTATGATGCTAACATGGTAATATAGTCAAAAAGATATAGTTTAACGGTGCAGAGAAACCATTTCTAGTCCTTGGCCCAGTTAGTGGCTACAAGAGCAAAGGCTTTGTTTATTATAGTGTGTCCTAAGTANNTGGAAATCACCCTATGCGGAAGGTGTATAGACCTATATCTCTACAGCCAGGCCTATAAGAATAACAGACAAGAGAGCAAGGGTAGTTTTGGTCTAGGATTTCCTATGAGGAGAAAAGTATAGGAGGAAAGACCAATGAAGGAAAGACCCGTTTCAAGGAAAAGCATAGTCAAACTAATTATATTACTAGTTCTTATTATGGTATTCTTAGCTAGTAATGGTATCTACAAGTGGAAGGAGCAGCCTGCGACTAGTCCAACTGCAGGACCTATAGAGCAGGATAAGCAAACCCAAAAGCCAGATCAAGGAAATGATAATGAGGACAAGGATGAAAATATAAATGACCTTCATCCAATTGCCTTTAAGGACCTACTGATGGGTGGCTCTCAAAAGGGTAGCTGGATTAGTGCTGAAGATCTCCAGGGCAAAATATCAGAGGATGATAGTTTTACGCTTTATTCAAATGAGGGTCTTATCAAGACATCAAAGGGGGCCAAGATATCTGAATCCTTGGCTACTGGTGCTATCTTATTTTCCTTTGATGATGGAATAGATAGTGATGATTATCTAATAGCAATATCTGCTGCCTTTGACCCCCTAGCCCAAAAGGTTAGTCAAATAGAGGATACTTCAAGCTATGAGCCTCTTGTTGACAGGATCTTAGAGGATAAAAAGATAAGTGCAAAAGTAGAAATTACAAGGGTATATAAAGTAGACCTTGAGGGTAATGGCAAAGAAAGGGTCTTTGTAAAGGCTGCCAATGTCAAGGGTCTAGACCTGATTGAAGGCAAGGATAACTCCTACTCCTTTATCTTTTCGGTTAGCGATGGGCAGGACCAGTCCTATCAAATCCTAAGTGGATATTTTAATAGTCCCGATACTGAAAACGAGCTAGTCTTAGACCATAGTATCTTTGCTTTTGCTGACTTAAATGGAGATGGCAAGCTAGAAATCGCAGCACAGCAATCCTACTATGAGGGTGTACGCTACACTATCTATGAGTATAAAGATGGCAATTACATAGAGGTTCTATCTGTCTTTGATGGTGTATGATTTTTTGCTTTAAAGACTACAGGTAAATGACATAAAAAGAAGGGGAGACATTGTAATGGAGCAAATAAAAAAAGACGATAAACTATATAGCTATACCAGCGATGTAAGGGATAATGACAAGCTAAGGGCTAGCTTTAATGCCCTTACCCAGCAAACCTATGGCTTTAATTTTGAGGACTGGTATCAAAAAGGCTATTGGGGGGACAGGTATCAGCCCCACCTATTATTAGATGGTGATAGGGCTATTGCAAATGTATCTGTTAATATCATTGAATTTTTGATTATGGGAGAGAAAAAGACCTATATACAGCTAGGTACTGTTATGACAGACAAGGACTATAGGAAACAAGGGCTAAACAGGCTTGTCATGGATAGGGTATTGGAAAAGTGGAAGGACAAGTGTGACCTTTTATATCTTTATGCCAACGATAGCGTCCTAAACTATTATCCAAAGTTTGGCTTTGTTACGGTAGACCAATACCAATATTCAAGGCCCCTTTCGCTAGAAAAGGAAGAGCTAGATGTAGAAAAGTTAGATATGTCGGATAAAAAGGTCCGTGACCTGGTAATTAGGAAAATTTCAAAGTCAAAGCAGGTTGCCAGCCTTCAAATGTATGACAATGAGTCCCTCATTATGTTTTACCTAAGCTCATTTATGAGTGATACTGTCTACTATATAAAGAGCCTAGATACAATAGCTGTGGCAGAATATGAGGGCGATAGCCTGTTACTTTATGATGTCTTTTCTACAAAGGAGCCAGCACTAGACAGGGTCATAGAGGCATTAGCAACAAGTACAACTAAAAAAGCCCTACTAGGCTTTACTCCAATTAATAAGGAAAATTTTGATGTTAGCCTGCTAAAGGAAGATAACACCACCCTTTTTGTAATGGGAAAGGATATAAATATATTTAAAGAAAACCAGCTAATGTTCCCGCTTTTATCCCGGGCCTAGGAGAGCTTTATTATTAAGGCAGGATAGAGTTGGGGTTGCACTTGACCTTTACTGCAAACTTTTCTATAGAGCAAGATTTTTTTGGATATACTGGCCAAGATGATATAATAAAGGATAAGGTGACAAAAGAACCGTAATAAAGATTTTTAGGGGGTATACTATGGTGGGTTTTGACAAGGTACGTTTTAATGGGAGCTTCCGGGTCTATCAGCAGCGTGTTTTAGACAATATAGAAAAGTACCTGGACAATGGAAAGATTAATATTGTTGCAGCTCCAGGCAGTGGCAAAACAGTCTTAGGTCTTGAGCTAATCTGTAGGCTGGCCAGTCCCTGCATCATCCTTTCGCCGACCACAGCTATTCGCCAACAGTGGGGGGAGAGGTTAAAGGAGCTATTCCTTGAGGATGAAGAATTATTTGACCAGGTCTTTTCAAACGATCTACATACCATAAAGCTTTTTAATTCAATCACCTATCAGGCCTTGTACACCTCAATTGAAAAGGTATCTGAAACCGCAGAGGACGATTTTGACTGCTCTGATGTTGATCTTTTTAGGACCATGAGGGAATATGGGATAAAAACTGTCTGCCTAGACGAGGCCCATCATCTAAAGAATGAATGGCAAAAGGCCCTTGAAAAGTTCCTAGCTACCCTAGACAGGGACGTGAGCATTATAGCTTTGACTGCTACACCACCCTATGATTCCTCTGATTCAGAGTGGAACAGATATATCAGTGTATGCGGCGAAATAGATGAGGAGATCTTTGTTCCTGAGCTGGTAGGGCAGAAAAACCTTTGCCCCCACCAGGACTATATATACTTTAACTATCCTAATGAGGATGAAATAGAAGGGCTAAAGACCCACAAGGACCGGGCAGCAAATGCCCTAGATAAAATCGGCAGCCTAGCCTTTATAAACACTTTAGTAAATAGGCTAAACAATGAAAGGGACTATGAGATCCTATTTGCTTCTGTAAATGAATATACTGCCCTGCTGGTCCTTTTAAATCATTATGGTTTTGAGATAAAGCCCAGGCTCATTCGCCAGCTGACAGCCAAAAGAAAGCTACCTGCCTTTAGAATGCATTATGCTGAAATGGCTATTCAGTTTTTACTTGACTCAGACCTACTTTCTGATAGTGAAAAAGAAGAAATCATCCATATCCTAAAGGACAACTCAGTATACGAAAAACGCAGGGTAGCACTGGTTTTAAACGATAGACTAAAACGGTCCCTCATTTCATCGGTGGGCAAGCTTGAAAGTATCAAGCAGATCACAAAAAGCGAGTATGCCAATATGGGGGACAGGCTCCGTATGCTCATATTAACCGACTATATTAGAAAGGAAAAGGTTAAAAAGATCGCAACAGACGAGGCCTTTAACTCAGTTAATGTGGTCAGTATCTTTGAGCTTTTAAGGCGTGAAAATATTGGGGCAAAGATGGGGGTACTGTCAGGCTCTCTTATCATATTGCCAGACTCTATAGACCTTTCTCCCATGAAGCATAAAAAGGAACCGATAGAGGGGACCGATTATTGTACAGTGTCCTTTTCAGGCTCCATACACAAGGCTATAAAGTTTATTGGAAACCTATTTGAGCAGGGTAAGATACAGGTTCTTATCGGTACAAAATCACTGCTAGGTGAGGGTTGGGATTCTCCCTGTATCAATTCACTTATAATGGCTAGCTTTGTAGGTAGCTTTGTCCTATCCAACCAAATGCGGGGCCGGGCTATCCGTGTTGACAAAAGGGATCCAAACAAGACAGCAAATATCTGGCACCTTGTTTCTGTTGAGCCTGAATACCTATTTGACAAATACTCTACAAAGGATAAAAATATTTTAACCTCCTATGATTTTGATACCCTAAAGCGCCGATTTGAAAGCTTTATGGGGCCAAATTACTCCACAGGTAGGATTGAAAGTGGTATAGAGAGGATAACCGCCATAGCCCCTCCCTTTGATAAAGAGGGCATAGACAGGATCAACAGGATAATGCAGGACCTATCCTCAAAACGGGAGGATATAGCCGACAAGTGGAAGGGCGAGGTGGTACACAGTAAATTCTCAGTAGCAGTCAAAACAGAGGTACCAAAGCAAAAACGGGTTCCTGTATTTTCCTTTAGCAATCTACTATTATGCCTATTGCTAGTGGCTATCCCTGTCCTATTGTGGCTAGTGGTACTACCCTTTGTAAAGACCCACAAGGGTATGAAGCTACTTATAACCATAGCCTTGCTAATACTAGCGGCAGTCCTCTATAGGCCGGTTAAGAGGCTACTACTACACTTAAGTCCAGCCCAGTCAGTTAGGACCCTTGGCAAAGCCCTATACAGGACCCTACGGGACTGTGGACTAATCTCCCCAGATGCCAAGGTGGAATCTGTATATGACAGGAAAAGGGCTACTGTAAAGGTCAGCTTAAAGGAGGCTAGTGCCCGTGACCAAAACACCTTTAACGCGGCAATGCAAGAGCTCCTCTCTCCTATTGATAACCCTAGGTTTATCCTGATAGCAAAAAGCAGGAATGGCCGCTATAAATACAGGTATTCCTTTGCTTGTCCCTCAATCATTGGCAAAAAGAAGGAGTTTGTAGAGATACTTGCTTGGCGGCTAAAGTCCACAACAGGTAATTTTGAGCCAGTATTTGTACATAGGGCTGATGGACGGAAAATCATCCTAAGATGCAGAAAACGGTCTTATATCAGCCGTAGTCAAAAGGTCAGAGGCAAGAGACTCGAGCTAGCCCATGCTAGATAAATGACCCTAACCTATTACTAAATAGGTCTTTACAATTAGATTAAAAGAAAGTCAATACCATTTAGGACCGGAGGTATCCCCAATGCCCTTTACCATAGTCCACCAGGACATAAGTCAAATAAAGGTCGATGCCATAGTTAACGCTGCTAACACAGAGCTTAAAATGGGCGGTGGAGTTTGTGGAGTCATATTTAAAAAGGCAGGGGCAGAAAAGCTCCAGGCTGCCTGTGATAGGCTAGCTCCAATTAAGACAGGTGAGGCTGTCATAACACCAGCCTTTGACCTAGCAGCTAAATATATTATCCATGCAGCAGGACCTATTTATAAAAACTATGACAAGGACCAAAGCGAAAAGCTCCTTCGCCTAACCTATACTAATTCGCTAAAGCTGGCCCTAGAAAACAGGTGTGAATCTATTGCATTCCCCCTGATATCTAGTGGCATTTATGGCTACCCAAAGGAAGAGGCCCTAAGGGTTGCAATATCGGCTATAAAAGATTTTCTTATAGACCATGACCTATATGTTATCTTAACTATTTTCGATAAAACTGCCTTTTCCATTAGCCAGCAACTAGTAGGTGAGATTGAAAGCTATATTGACGAGAATTATTTTGTCGATATAGTGGAGGAGTCTGGAAGATCAGATTATCTAGAAAGTATGATCCTGTCTGAGCCTGCTGACTCAGATGCCCTAGATGATGAGCTACCAATATATAGCGATAAGGTAACTATAGCTGCTGAAACTATAAACCTAACTAGCTACCTTGATGAGCCCTTTTCCCGTATGCTCCTTCGCCTTATTGATGATAGGGGGATGACAGATGTAGAGGTCTATAAAAGGGCAAACATTGACCGTAGACTATTTTCTAGGATCAGGACCAATGAAGACTACAGGCCTAGCAAGCAGACTGCTATTGCCCTAGCTATAGGGCTTAAACTATCCTTAGAAGAAACCGAGGAGTTTTTAAAAAGGGCCGGCTATGCCCTGTCTAATGCCCTAATCTTTGATGTTATAATAAAATACTTTATTGAAAAGAAAAAATACGATATTTTCGAGATAAATCAGGTCCTGTTTAAATACGACCAGCAGCTATTAGGGGGTCACTGACTCTAGGTAAATTGTCGCCTCTCTAGCGACCAATAGCTAATGCAAAAGTAGTATCCTAGGTTTACAAAAAACTATAGGAGGCTACGGATATGAAAAAAGGATTAACTGAGTTAGTATTTATACTAGACAAAAGCGGTTCAATGGGTGGGCTAGAGTCAGACACCATCGGTGGCTACAACTCCATGCTTGAAAAGCAAAAGGCTATAGAGGGTGAATGCCGGATCACGACAGTCTTATTTGACCACAACTATGAAATACTCCATGACCGTATAGACTTAGGAGCAGTGAGCCCTATGACGGACAAGGAGTACCAGATCGGTGGTACAACAGCACTACTAGATGCAATCGGCAGAACAATTAACAAGATCGTAAAGGTGCAAAAGCATACAGCTGATGACTACCGGGCTGAAAAGGTCATGTTTGTTATAATAACAGATGGCTATGAAAACGCCAGCCAGGAGTTCACAGCTAAAAAGGTCAAGGAAATGATCAACAGGCAAAAGGACAAGTATGGCTGGGAGTTTGTCTTTCTTGCTGCTAACATAGATGCGGTTGAAACAGCCGGACAATTTGGGATTAGTCCTGACAGGGCCGTTGACTATATAGCAGACAGTCAGGGGACTGAGCTAAACTATATAGTCATAGCAGATGCAGTAGCCCAATACCGCACTACAGGGATTGTTCAAGAAACTTTTTTTGATGCAATCCGTGAGGATGTGAAAAAGCGCAAGCAGGATAATTAGGGTCACTTGCCCTAAAGCTAATAATTTATTTACTAGTCTACTAAGAGTAGCTTGCACTTAGCAGCAGATAGGGTATGATAGTCTAGAGGTGAAAAGGATGGATAAAAGCAAGAAAAAAGAGCTAAAGCAAGCATACAAGGATAGGCGTCCTGAAATGGGCGTAATATCATACCGGTGCATAGAGACTAGTGAGTCTTTTTTGGGTATCTCAAGGGATACCAAGGCAGACTTTAACAGTACCAACATGAAGCTAAAAGCCAAGATACACCCTAATAGACGGCTGCAGGACCTATGGAATAAATATGGTCTTGAAGGCTTTGACCTATCTGTTGTTAAAACCTTAAAGTATGAGGACCCAGAATTAGACTACACAAAAAAGCTAGAGGACCTTAGAGAAAAGTGCCTTGCACAAGATCCTAATGCAAGAAAGATATGGCGATAAACAACTTAAAATGATATTTTAATTAAACCTATTAAAAGGCATAGCTAGCTAGGGCTATGTCTTTTTTCATTTCTAGTATACAAAAAGAAAAAAACACAATAATTCAAAGAAAAAGTGAAGATTAATTCGCCTGGGCTTACAAATCGACCCTGTCTCAGATATATATACAAAATTAAATGATTCTAAAAAAGGAGGTGAGAAAATGAAATTCGATAGAAAGTCAATAGAAGGTATTACACCCAAGGAGGCATGGGAGTTCTTTGTACCCATGAATGTAGAGGAGTTTATGGTTAGCTATTTATTAAATCTAGATTACTTGCTGATGGCCTCTGACTACTATGAGATGTGTCACATACATGTAAGTAAGCTGCCCTAGACCTTAAATAAGTTCTTTTTGCAAAAGGACCTAGACTATATCGAAGACCTTTTAGGGCAACATATAAAAGCCTTTGTAGATGAAAAGGGGGGAGATGAGGACATAGACGATGAGATGGTTAGAATCATTCTAGAAGAGTATGAAGAAGAAAGCGAAGATTTCTTTAAACACTTTATAAAGGATATGGAATAATTGCTATAGACCATATCCTTTCTTTATTAAAACAAATCTATTATGACTAAAGCCAATAAAAAGCTTAAATAAAAAGGAGGATTTACACATGGTAAACAATAGTAATTTTATAAGGGGGCTAACCCCAAGACAGGCTTGGGATATATATTCCATTCCAAATGTCCAACTATTTATATCCGATTTCTTTATTGATGAGGACTGTGATCTTAGCAAAACGGATTACAAAAAAATGTGCCAGTTATACGTAGCCGATATTCCCGAATTTTATGAAGCGCCTTTCTTGCAGGAGGATTTAGACTATATTGCCGAATTATTAGAAGAGTATATAAGGCAGTATATTAAAAGAATAGGTGGGGATGACAAGCTAATATTGCTAACTGAGCAAGAGATGGATGATATTTTCGAAGCTGATGTCGAAGAAGTCATACTGCTTTTAGACTATGACAGGGAAACGATAAGGCAAAAGAGAAATAGGAGAAAGTAAGGACTATAGCTTATGTTTCTTTGGCCTTGACTCTGGTAAACTATAGCTAGCTAGGGACCTATATAAATAAGGATGACACTTAAGTTAGAGAGACCTACTTTAGCAAGGATAAAATATTACACACTAATAAAGCATAGATAAAGGAGGCTATAATGACTATGATGAATGAAACTATTAAAAGCCAACTCGGCCACCGTACAATAAGAAAGTTTAAGGACAGAAAAATATCAAAAGACATAATGGACCTACTTTTAGAGGTTGCAGCTAGGACCGCTACTTCAACAGGTATGCAGGCTGCATCAATAATCCGTATTACAGATCCTGAGGTTAAAGAATCAGTTGCCAATGTATGTGGTCAGGCCTATGTGGCCACTGCCCCAGAGCTACTCATTTTTATTGTAGACCAGTACAGAAACAGTCAGATCGCAAAGGAAAAGGGCTATAGCCCTAAAACAGCTAGGGACATGGACCGGTTTATTGCATCCTTTACTGATGCCTGCCTCATGGCCCAAAACCTTGTAGTTGCAGCAGAGTCCTTGGGGCTAGGGACTGTTTATCTAGGAAGTATTCTAAATGATATTCAAAGGATATGTGAGCTACTGAGCCTACCTGACTTAACCTTTCCAGTCTTGGGACTAGCCCTTGGCTATCCCGACCAGAACCCCCAGCTAAAACCTAGAATGGATATGAGCCTAAGGGTATTTGAAAACAGCTACCAGCTTTATGACAGCTACCTTGACAAGATAAAGGACTATGACAAGGAAATGAGTAGCTACTGCGACCTTAGAGAGCCAGGCAAGTATCTAGATAGCTTTAGTGATCAGGTGGTAAGCAGGTTTAGCTATGCTAGCCCAAAGGAAAATTCCATCCTAAAGGCTATCAGAAAGCAAGGTTTTGACAAAGGAATAAACAAAGATGACCAGTAAAAGGGCCGATTTGTGATATATTAGCCCCAAATCTGGGTATACACCTTATAACAGAGAAAGTTTACAGGAGGTTAAGGATGAAGAAGGTAAGAATTGCAGATGGTATACATATGCTGACCATGAATGTTGAGGATATATTATTTGAGGGGATCTGGGAGATTGCAAATGGTGTAACCCTAAACTCCTACATAGTTGAGGGGGAAAAGACTGCCATAATAGACGGTGTTATCGGCTGGGATGGAGTCCCTGATACCCTCTATAATAGCCTTAAGGAAATGGGTGTTGAACCTGAAAGAATAGATTATCTCATAGTAAACCATATGGAGCCTGACCATTCCGGTTGGATCTCAAGCTTTAAAAAGATAAAGGACGATTTTACCATAGTCTGTACTGACAAGGCAGCAAAGATGCTAGGGTCTTTTTACGGTGAAGATAAAATCAGGGTGGTAAAGGAAGGGGACACTTTAGACCTAGGCAAGGGCAAAGTATTAAGCTTTCACCCGGTTCCCAATGTCCACTGGCCTGACACCATGTATACCTATGAAATGAACTCAAAGACCCTCTTTTCCTGTGATATGTTTGGTGCCTTTGGCAGGATGGGAGACCACATTTTTGATGATGAGCTAACCAAAGAGGAAAGAGACTTCTTTGAAGAAGAAGGAATCAGGTACTATTCTAATGTAATGACCACCTTTACCCCCAGCCTAAGAAAGGCCATAGACAAGGCTAAGGAACTAGAGGTAAATATAATTGCTCCTGGCCATGGTCCAGTTTACAGAAAAGACCCCCAAAGGATCATTGATGATTACTCTAGGTACTCCCTTTACGCTGAAGGGGCAGGTAAAAATGAGGTCACGATTTTATGGGGTTCCATGTATGGTATGACTGCAAAGGCAGTTGCCCATGCTGAGACCATACTAAAAAGGGAAGGGGTAAAGTATAATAAGCTGGAGATGCCTTTAGAAAGTGAAAGCCTAATGGTAGCCACAGTATTTAAGTCTGCAGGCATTATCATTGCAGCCCCCACCTATGAATACAAGCTCTTTCCACCAGTTGCAGCAGCCCTTAATGAACTAGGTAGAAAAAAGATTACAGGCAAGCAAGCCTTTAGGTTTGGTTCCTATGGCTGGTCCGGTGGTGCTGAAAAGGAACTAAAGGAAATCATGGACCGAAATAGGATGAACTGGGACTTTGTTGAGTCAGTAGAGTTTGAAGGCTCACCAAAGGAAGAGGACCTAAAAAAGGTAGAGGCAGGTGTACTAGAGCTACTAGAGAATATAAAGGACAAAACCGTAGAATAAGGGTCTAGCTAAATCCATTATGGAGGAGCCGCTTGTAAAACTAGCTTATTGATGTGTATGAGAAATATACCCGCTAGACGGGTATATTTTTTTGTGTTCATATTTTGTGTGTCAACATCTGTTCACATAAAGTTATTAGGCAGTACATTTTTTATTCAGCTTTTTGTTTTTTTACTGCTAATTTGGATGGTACAATTAATCAAAAGGCTTATCTTGAAGTATGGTAAATGGATTGAAATGGATAAAAAATAGCTAATTCTTATTTCGCATTATTCTTAGTGCACCAGATTCCTTTGCTGAGAGCAAAGCTCCACTTTGGGGTCTATCTGTGAGTACCAACTCAGTGACGTCGCGAGTGCCAGAGATTAGAAGACATGAAAATATTAAGATAGCTCTTTGGGTTCTTGTTTTTAAAGTAGGATACAACACATTTTTAAAATAATGCATCAAAGAAATAATAAACCTGGGGGAAAGATATGATAGCTGGAAATATTCAAATTCGTCCTTTTTGTAATAACGACTTCTCTAACTTTGCTCAAGTGTTTGGTGCTTACTTCAAAAATGATTTTAATATTGAAATATCGGAAGTCGATTTAGAGAAATTATGCTTAGAAATAGTTGAAAGTTCAATTACTGGGGTTATGACACTGGACTTGTTGTTTCTTGATGGGAAAATGGTTGGTTTCATTTTATATCAAATTGACACGCCCAAAAGCGATTGGTGTGAACGTGAGGGCTTGGGATTTATCAGAGAAATCTATGTAGAACAAACCCTAAGGGGAGGAGGCTTTGGCTCTAAATTAGTTCAAAATGCTGAGGAGACCCTTTACAACAATGGTTGCGAACATATTTACCTAACTTCAGATGAGTCGGGTGGTTTCTGGGAGTCGTGTGGGTATATGAAGACTGGGGAAATCAGTGATATTAACCATGACCCCATATATGAAAAAAAGACGAAATGATAAGCCATATATTTTATATTACGGGAGAAAGAATTTGGGAGTAGGTCTCCACATCTTCTAATACTGCATGCCCGCATGTTGTGGATACAAATTCTATGCTGGGCGCACCACACCGCTTCACCGGGTGCGAAGCACCGCTATTTAGAAGGACCCTGCAGGTCCGGTTCAGCAGCGTCGGACATGCATAAACGTTATACATCATAGGAAGTAATTGTTTGTGAAAGAAAATCGATGGGGGAATGGTTGTGGATGTACCAATAGTTGATACCCTGGAACATTATGAGAAATTAATTCAAGAAGGCAATGATCCATTCACGATAGTAAACTAGCGCAAGAATATATCAGTAGATGGGACGGACCTGAATTCTACAGTGCTTTGGGTTCATGCATTAATAAGAGGGTACTTGAGGTTGGTGTGGGTACTGGAAGATTGGCGAAAATTATCTTAGATAAAGGATGCAAACATTTTACTGGGATAGATATATCACCAAATACTATAGAGCGTGCAAAGACGAATTTGAGTATGTTCAAGAACTGTGATTTGTATGTCGGGAATATCGAGCAGTATCAAAAACCAAGCTATTTTGATGTCGCATACAGTGTACTGACGTTTATGCATATTAAAAATAAGGAGATTGCGCTAAGAAACATGATTACATCAATACGTAAGGGTGGACATGTAGTTATTTCAATTAGCAATGAAAAAGAACGGTTAGAATTTGGTAGCTGGAAGGTTAGGCTATACTCCGCAAGCATTAGTGAGTACCCAAAATATTTTGAGACAATGGGATGTGTGGTAGAACCAACGATTGACTTGATAGATACATTTGATAAGGGGGCGTCTTTAGAGTCGCCTGGTAAAAAAATAGCTACATTGATCAAAGCTATAAAAATGATAGATTAGGGCAGTGTCACTCCTACGACGTATAACAACGCCCTCAGCGCAAGGGGAACAGCGTGAGGCTAACCTCCGTAGTACCATCAGGATGCCATCTTGCCCACATGTCTCAGCCTAACCGAGCTGGTCGCTCCATTAGCCCGTGAAGTCTCGATGGGCATGAGCGGCTCCCTGTAAGGCTGAGCCACGTCGTGAGTGCCAGACGATATAACAAAATGTTGCTTTGCTCCATTTCGATATATCGGGCAGCGGGCTTACAAAAAACCCCTCGGCAAGTGCAAGCACTAGGCCTCATGGACTTCGTGAACCCGCGGTCTGTTATACGCCATCGAAAGCGGAATCCGCCACATTGTGTGGGGAAAGTAAGGTATGAGATATTGGATTAAGCAATCTGAAAATAAACGTAAGAATGCTGATGAAAGAAACCGGTATGATTAAAAGGAAACTGAACCAAATCCATATTATACCTGTTATCAGTAATTCGTATTTTTTATATTTGGTGGTTTATATTACTTCACACTTGTAGAAAGATATGGTGCGACAAGACTACTTTTTGTAATGGAGGATAATGATGATTAAATCGATAATAGGAATAGCTTTTGACTGTGAAAATGCTAACGAGTTGGCAGACTTCTATGTAAAATTATCCGGCTGGAAAAAGGAGATCTCTACCAATGATTGGGTAGCTATTCGCACCCCACATGGAATACTCATGGTTTTTCAAACAATTGAGGATTATGAGCCTCCTATATGGCCATGGGAAAATGATAAGCAACAACAAATGGCACACATTGATTTTTATGTTGATAATCTTGAAGAGTCTGTGGTGCATGCTTTAAATGTTGGGGCTCAAAAAGCAGATATACAATATTTCGACACTTCAACAGTTATGCTTGATCCAGCTGGACATCCATTTTGCTTATCAACTGTTGATTAATATTTAGGGGGTATAGACTTGATAAAGCATTTGACCTATTACTACAATGCTCAAACTGTTCCTTTTAGGAGCTTATCTGCATTACCAGAAGCTGAAGCAATCCAAATAATGAGAGAATTATATGTCGATGATGCAATATGGGGTCGTTTTAAAAATCCAGTCTGGTACATACAGGCGAGAAAGCAAATAGAAAAGTGGTTACGGCAAGAGTTTATAGCAAAAGGAGGGCGTCCTCAGGATGATTACCCCATTTATATGGTAGTGGGAGCATGTGAAATGTTAGAAAAAGCTGCTCCGGAAGGGCAACTAGCTAAGATCCAAATACCACTTTCAAATTTTAAAGAAGAAGACATTAGTTTTACCTATATAGATAGTATGTTTTCATATCAGTTAGGTCAAGATAAATCATCAGAGTATTATCAAGCACAATACCATGGAAAAGTATTTTCACTATCGGAAATACTTTCAATAATCCAGGAAAGGGGAGAGCCTGTTGAAGGCTGGTGGGGAAAACTCCCTGCTGATTTCCTCCCTTATATTGAAGCACAGGTCTGGAACCATGAACTACTAAAGTAGTGTAAGATATTTTTTGTCTCTGGTAAAAAGCATGTTCTTCCGCATACACAAACAAGCGGTAGCTTGACAGCTACCGCTTGTTGTTGTTGTGCTTTTTATTTTACCTTAGCTGGATAAAAATCTCTTCCTTTTCTTTGCTAAGACAACTCCACTGGCTGAAGCAAGTGCTATCAGGATAAATACTAATGGGAATGCATAACCTGTACGTGGAATCTCTTCATCGTCGGTATCATCACCTGGTGTTGTTCCATCATCCGGTGTTGTTCCATCATCCGGTGTTGTTCCATCATCCGGTGTTGTTCCATCATCCGGTGTTGTTCCATCATCCGGTGTTGTTCCATCATCTGGTGGTGTTCCATCATCTGGTGGTGTTCCATCATCTGGTGGTGTTTCATCGTCTGGTGGTGTCTCATCGTCTGAACCAGGATTGAGGTCTTCATTCAAGACAAGGTATGCTCTCATTATATTCATTTCGTTCCAACCCTGGCCATAGTAACTGATACCGAAAACTCCTAAATCTATTGTGTCCGCAATTCCATCGTAGCCTTCTAGTTTCGATATGTCAAATGTTAAGGCCCTCGCTGCAGGGTCCCAACTTATTGCATCGGCTAAACCAGTGGTATCGTCTGTTTGTGCCCAATGATTTGCATCAGTTTGTATTTGAAATTGCATAGTCCTAGTAGGCATCTCATCTGTTGCAAGCTCGAGTACTAGGTGGGTAGCAGCTTTAAATTCTTCCATAGTCATACCTTCACCGCTCTTCCAACCACGCTGACGTGCAACCGCATCGCCAATGGCTGTTGCCATAGGTAGATAGTATCTATGTTCATCACCAATACTATCATATGTGGGAGGTACTTCAGTAGGAGTGCCATCGCCAGTACGCTCAAATGTTAAAATATCAATGTCCGCACCAGCTAAGTAGGCAGTGTCACTTGCCACAGTAGCACGATCGTTTACAAAATAAAGTTCGATTACGTTTTTTCCTTCAGTCAGATAAATCTCTTTATCTGCCTCTATCAATCCAGCTTCATTCCATCCACCAGCTGTGAGTGGAGTATTTGCAGGAACATTAAACTCGGCAAGTATTGTCTGGTTAGAGTTATTACGTGTATCTCTAACTAGGATGGTTTGGATTGAACTGGTATTGTTTGTTGCACCCAACTGTAATTTGTAAGATCCAGCCTTTTCTACATCTAGCTCATACCGAATAAATTCACCGATATAAGTTTTTGTAATGTGTCCCTCGCTTTGTCCACGTCCGCCCGATTTATTTACAGGTCCGTGTTTTGGATCAGTGCGTACTTGTCCGCTGATTGAAGCTGAGTCTGCGTCAAAGCTACGTTCAGGATTTGTAAACTTAGTAAGAATGGTATCGTAGCGTTCCATACTATCGCCCCAGTCATAGGTCTCAGTGGGATCCATCCAGCCAATAAGGTCAACCGTACTTGTGCCAGTCTCGCTTACCTCGTGAATAGTTGTCCAGGGGCGTGCTTCTTCACTCACTTGACTTAGGTAGAGGTCATAGGCTTCTTTTAGATTATTATATGCACCTGCAACTCCCTCTTCAGTGGCCAGTCTGTCCTTGTTTATATCTTCTGCAGGAACAAGAACTGCTCGTAGTACATCCTTTGAACCTGCTGGGTACTGACCCTTCCATTGACCCTCTGAGGTGTTTTCTAGGGTGTCATTTACAGCTGCTATCAATGCAGCAAGCTCTGTCTTATTAGTTGATACTTCAAGAGCAAAGTATGCATTGTAAACTGCTACAAATGCATCATGAATCTCTACAGAAGTAGCTGATGAATTGTCAATAACAGCCTGTGCTGCACTAATAGCTGTCTGGAAGTCTGCCCAGCCCTTGTTAATACTGCCTTCTTCTATTAGCCTTGCGCCTGGGAGCATTTCCTCAAGATCTGCTCTGGTAGCAGTCTTTCGAAGGGTTATGCTATCAGTCAGTGTATCAGTATCTGTCCGATATGTCTCAATTGTTATGCTGTCTCCGTCAACTGTCATTATTGTATATTCAGGTTGTTTTGATGCTACAGGATTCGGTTCACCAAACTTTGGTTTTGCCGGATGAGCAACCCAGTCCTGATATTCAGGGTCATAGGTTTTATCGCCAGCTTGTGCTAAGCTGAAATACTGAATACCATTTGGTAAAACAACTGTTCCTGGATTTGGCTGATAAAGATTCTGATCAAATATTGAAGTCATTTGAAGTTCTTGAATTTCGTCGTTTTGTATAAATTTTGAACGTGCATAAATATGGTCATGTCCATTATACACTATGTCAACGCCATATTTGTCAAGCATTGGTGACCAAGTCGCCTGCATAAGTGCTGAATCACCATAACCGGATCCTGCATGATCGCCAACGCCGTATGGGTCTGGATGGAAGTTAGCAATTATCCATGTAGCGTCAGGGTGAGAATCGATTGCTTTTTGCATGAATGGTTCGTGTAGGTCTGCATCTCTTACAAGACCGTTTATTGAGATATAAAGAGTGTCACCATAGCTGAAATAATAGTTATGTCCACCGACTACGTTTTCAGCAGGTGCATTTTCTATTATAGTGTGGTTAGGCCAATCATAGAGTAGAGGCAGGTGACCTACTGCGGGGTAAGATGTATTTATATCATTGTCGTGGTTGCCCACAGTAGCCATCATTGGATAGCTCTTAAGCTCTGGAGGAGATACATATCCTTCAACTTGCACAGGGTCGTTACCTTCACTAGTCTGGTCACCCGTGCTCATCATAAAGGCTGCATTTGGTGCGCGTTCAACTGACATTCTAACGGTTTTCCTCCAGTTAGCTGCGCCACCGCTGCTAATCTGAGGATCTGCATAAACGATAACCTGATGCAGGCTATCAGGGTCTTGTGTGTTAAAATAGTAAATATTTTCGGTCCAGTTTGTGCCGTCACCTACACGATAAGCGTATTCGGTGTTTTTTTCTAAATTCGTAACTGTTACTTTATTAGAATCATAGGTGGTCAAGGCAGCGCTACCGTCCATAGACATGGCAGCTTGGTTTATGCCTGTGATCATTCTTGCATCAGCAGGCATTTTATTGTCAACAACATCTCCTGCTTTTGCAAGCTGGATAATAGCACCTTCGGCTTCACCCTTGGGTGTAAACCATGCAAAGCCAATTGATGTATGGTCAGCTCCTGGTGTCAAACCGATATGTGTAAATATAGTCTCTTCTGGCTCTGAGCTTTCAGAAGGGAATTTTTTAAGACTTATGTTAGCTAGCCTTATTATATCGGTATTGCTTCCACCGCCAAAACTCAAAGAATTTACAGTAGTGATCATACTAGTGTTGTTTCTTACTATTTGACCTAAAGTTTCATCATTTACGATATCATCGATAGTTAGGTCCTCATCCATATCGGCGATATACCATTTGATTGAAAATTCATTATCATTTGTATCAATAACTCCAAACACTCTGTACCACTGCTCAATAGGCATTAATGTGCCTCTTGTCGGGCTTGTAGCAGCTGGGGAAGTGTTGCCTCGTACTGTATTACCCGAGCCGTTGCCGTCGTTAAATGCAGTAGCATACAAACGTGCTTGATTTGAACCTGTGCTATATCCGCTATTTTCGCCTTGGCTACCATAGGCTGTATCAGACAAGCCTAAACCAAAGTAACCGGTATAAACATTAGGCACTTTGTATTCAAAGGTTAATCCATACAAGCCAGTATTCTTTTCAATAGGCTGGCTAAGATCGATGTTGACTGCTTTACCACTTGAAGAATTTTGGATTTCCAGCACTTGCTTTCCGCCGTCAGTTACGATTTTAGCATAATCATCATTGCCAAAGTCACTACTGTTTCCAGCTGAGTTATACCAGCCACTAGCGTGCTGCGTCATATGTGGTGCATTAGATTCGACTAATAGATCACCTTCTGTATAAATACTTGTATCATTAAAATCTACATTAAGTAAAATACTAGGGTCAACATACTCATCGATTTTGATATTTGCTAGGTAGATTTCCCAGTCTTTACCGCTACCTGTCACAAAAAGAATCGAATTGATAAAACCTTCAGTAATTGCGGGAAGATCTCCTTTGATTCCGCTGCCGTCGACAACCTCATCCATGGTTTTATTGAGTCCCTTTTCACTCAAATACCAAGTAACCGAATCGTTGTCAGTGTCAATAACACCATAAACTGTATACCAGGTTTGGGTGGTCAATTCATCTGCAACCGAATCATCACCCCAGGTTAGTCCATTGTGCTTAATTTCCAAATAATTGTCGCCAGTAATTTCACTAGCACTATTTCTAGCCTCGCCGCAAACTTTTTCGGAAAAACTAAAGCGTACATACTGACTTTCATTTGGCATCATATAATCAAAGCTTATAGCGTATGTACCTGTGTTTGGCTCGATAGCTGTATCAAGGTCTCTGTTAATAACCCTGTTTGAAGTGCCTGTAGTAAACAGCATTACCTGCTCACCGTTCATGTCGCCAGCACCTGCCACAATTTTGGCATTACCTCCAAAAGTGGAAGACGAAGTGGCTGAATTGTTATGGGTATACCATCCGTCCACACCCTCTTGATGTGGCCTTGTATCAGATGACAAAACAAACTCATCTAAAACATATGGTTCATTGTTAAAATCGACGTTTAGATAGCCACTAGACTCGTCAGTCGCACCGATAACCGGCATAGCTGTCGTCAAGCTGAAAATTAAAGACATCGACAATAAGACGGCTAAAATTTTGTTTCTTCTCCTTGACGTTTTCATATCATAAATCCCCCTTACAAAAATTATTTTGATGTATAGACCAGTCTACACATTTTATACAATAAATTTAACATGACTATTTTCCTTTGACTACTATATATTTGTCCAATCCTGATACTATCTTACCGTATGCCTTGACACCTTACGTAAAATAGTGTAAGAGTATACCTAATAGGAGGTGAAGATATATGGAGAACAGACCCCCAATCTCAAAATCTCGTAAAAAGGACCGCCATTTTTCAGTTTCTCACGGAGATATAGTCCCAGATGGCGGAATGCCGAGACAATGGCATGAGGAAATTGGAATTTTATATGTTAAGTCTGGGCAATTGATCCTATTCGTCGAGAAAGAGAAATTCATCTTATCCGAGGGTGAAGCCCTTCTAATCCCCCCGACACTCCATCACTGGGCAGAAAGTTTAGACAATCAGTCGTGTGCCTATAGTATGATTTGTTTTGATCCCTTGTTGTTTTCAGGGAGAGGGTATCGACGCTATGTGCAGCCGATAATGATCAACGGTAAATCGTACGTGCTAAAGCTTAGCGGAGATGTTGGTTGGCATAAAAAACCTCTCCAAATTTTAAGGGAAATGATTTTTATTTATAATTTATCTGATTTTGAACTGCGGGGACTTGAATTTCACGGAATGATTTTGATTCTCTGGAGTACCATTTACAGAAACCAGTATGCTAATACTCCAGCTATTCAAAATTATCAAAAGCGATATAAGATGATGATTGACGCAATAGATTATATCCATGAACATTACACTGACCAAATTAGTATCAGTACACTTGCCAAACAGGTAAATATGTCTACGGGAACATTTTGTAAATATTTCAGACAATTATTCGGAATGACCTCCATCAATTATCTAAACACGCACAGAATCCTCAAAAGCCGCGAATTTCTCTGCAATACTGATGGTAAAATAAGCGATATAGCCTTTCAGTGCGGCTATAATAATTTGAGCCATTTTAACCGGGAATTTAAAAAACATATGGGCTGTTCACCTTCTGAATATAGGAAACATGCGGTGCGTGGAAGTAGAAATTCTAAATAACACTGCTTATTTTTGATAGTAGTAGATACAGCATCAACTAATTTTAAGTAAGCAAAAGACCATTTATGGGAGGAAAAGGTGTGGAAAAGATATCAGTTACATATAGATCCATCACGAATCTTTTTAGCGGGACATTCCTCTGGTGGCCATATTGCGCTTATGATAGGATTTTAAAGGAGAAAAACATTAGTGCAAAAGCAGAAATTACAAGCGCTTATACAGTAGACTTTGATTGAACAATCCTACTATGAGGGTGTACGCTACAGTATTTATGAGTATAAAGATGGTGAATAGGCAATAGTGCTATCTGTCTTTGATGGTGTATGATTTAGGGCCATGGGTCAAGTATTGAAGCTTGCTAGCTATTTTGATATTTTGTCATAAGAAAGGAATCTACAATTTGAAGAATACGAAAGCTAGTATAAGAAAAAACTTTTCCAGAGGAGAAGAGATTTCAAATGCAGTAACACATTGTGTAGGAGCGCTGTTAGGAGTTGCCGCCCTTGTAGTTTTCGCTGTGAAGGGTGTGAAAAATAGGGATGTCCTATATCTAGTAAGTATGATGGTTTATTCCGTGTCCACAGTTTTATTATATACGAGCTCTGCCCTATACCATGCCTTTAGGCAAGGGAAGGCAAAGAACGTATTTGAAAGATTTGACCATTTAGCGATCTATATATTGATTGCAGGCAGCTATACTCCTATATGTCTCATAGCAATCGGTGGAGCAAGGGGAATCATTATTTGTGCCATTCAATGGGCATTGGCAATTGTGGGGGTCTTGCTCATGGCAATTTGGATTGACCGCTTTGTAAAGGTCCATGTCTTTATCTATCTGGCTATGGGATGGCTGATTATTTTTTTCGCAAAAAGTATTTTCCAAGCCATAAGCCCTGCTGGATTCTATGTTCTTTTAGCTGGAGGGTTATCCTATAGTATAGGTGTCCTTTTTTATGCCTTTCACTGGTTTAAGTACCATCATTTTGTATGGCATCTCTTTGTACTAGCTGGAAGTATTCTTATATTCTTTGCCTTCTATTTATTTTTGTAAATACAAATTCTGGAGTAGCAGGCCTTCTTAGCTGTCTTGTAGCTCAATCATTTCGGCCAGTTCATTTAGATAGACCCAACGCTCTGTTTTGGCTTCCAAATCAGCCTTTAGCTTTTCGATTTCCTTCATAAGTTCCTGTAGACGGACGTAATCGCTGGAGGCTTTTTCAAGCTCATTAGAGCAGGATGCTACTTGTCTTTCTAGCTTTGCAATATCATCGTCAATTGTTTCAAATTCCTTTTGTTCTTTAAAGGTAAACCTTAGTTTACTAGGCCTATGCGCCATATTCCCCCTAGGGGACGTGACAGGCTTGGCCTCAATAGCTGTATCTTTTTTAGCCTTACTGGCTTCTTCCTCTACCCTTAAGTCGGTATATTGACTATAATTGCCCATATAGCATGCGACTTCGCCCTGGTCCTTTATTTCGAAAATGGAGTTTGCTATCTTATCTAAAAAATAGCGGTCATGGGAGACAGCAATGACGGATCCAGGAAAGGATTCAATATAGTCCTCCACAATGGTCAGCGTCTCAATATCCAGGTCATTGGTTGGTTCATCCAGTAATAGAATATTCGGTGCCGTAATCAGTATGCTTAGTAGATATAACCTTCTTTTCTCACCACCGCTGAGCCTGCCAATGGTAGTGTATTGCAGATCCGATGTAAACAAAAAGCGTTCTAACATTTGAGATGCGGAAAAAGAGCCTTCTGCAGTTTTGACTTCACCGGCAATTCCACTGATGAAATCATAAACCCTGAGCTTTTCATCCAAGTCTCTGCCCTCCTGCGTAAAGTAACCAATTTTCACAGTGGAGCCTACATCCATTGTTCCTGCGTCTGCCTTCACTCGCCCTGCTATAATATTGAGCAAGGTGGACTTGCCCACGCCATTTTTCCCTACGATTCCGATGCGGTCGTCTCTTTGAATATTGTATGAAAAATCATCAATTACCTTAAGGTCGCCATAGGATTTTCTAATCCCCTCCAGTTCAATTAGCTTTCGACCCAGCCGGCTGGTTACGGTTGACAGCTGCAGCTTAGCATCCTGTTCAGGCCCTGCTTGTTCTTTGAGTGCGTCATAGCGCTTAATACGATCACGGCTTTTTGTTCCTCGTGCTTTGGGGCCACGCATAATCCACTGGTATTCCCTGCGCAAAATAGCCTGTCGCTTGCGCTGACTTGCCTCGGTCATCTCAGCTTGCTGTGCTTTTTCCTCCAAATACTTTGAGTAATTAGCTTCATAGCTATATAGCTTGCTATGGGATAGCTCAACAATACGAGTTACAACCCGGTCTAGAAAATAGCGGTCATGGGTTACCATAATGAGGCCACCTGTAAAGCGACTTAGGCGGTGCTCTAGCCATATTGCCATATCAGTGTCAAGGTGGTTGGTAGGCTCATCCAAAATCAGAATATCGGCTGGGTGTATCAGGGCAGAACAAAGTGCCACCCGCTTGCGCTGCCCACCTGACAAGTTACCTATTGCAGTGTTGAAATCTGTGATTCCAAGCCGTGTCAACATGGCCTTTACCTCGTATTCATTTATTTCACGAAATTGTGGTTCGAATTTTGAAAAAACTTGCTCTAGTACTGTGAAATCATCCTTCATCACTGGATTTTGTGGAAGGTAAGATATTTGAATATTTGGCCTTAGGGAAATAGACCCTTCGTCGGGCGGCTCTATACCTGCCAAAATTTTAAGCAGGGTGCTTTTACCAGTACCATTGATACCCAAAATGCCAATACAGTCTCTTTCTTTAAGGTATAATGAAACATCCTCTAGTAGTTGTTTGCTTCCGTAATTCTTGGAAATATGTTCTGCAGATAATAGCATGGTTTCTCCTTTTATCCTCATGATCATGAAAGGCTGAGTTCATTATACCATCCATCTTCATTCTCCTGCCATTTACCTAATAATTTATCATAGCCAAAAATAGAAGTAAAATGATTTTGGAATAGCAAGTAAGTGATGGCCCTTTGTATATATTTTACTTAAGGGTATATTGTGGATTTACATTTCAAATGATAAACTTAAATAGATATATGCTAGTAAGAGCTTGTAATACTGAAAAAAAATAATCCAGTAATGAGCATAAAGGGGGCTTTACAATGGAATACGTAAAAAAAGCAGATAAGCTATATAGCTATACTGCTAAGGTAAAGGATAGTGACAAGACAAGGGCTGCCTTTAATGCACTTACCAGGCAAAGCTATGGCTTTGATTTCGAAGGCTGGCATCAAAATGGCTACTGGAAGGATAGGTATCAGCCCCATCTGTTATTAGATGGTGAAAAGGTCATCTCCAATGTATCAGTTAACATCATCGAATTTTTACTTATGGGAGAAAAAAAGACTTTTATACAGCTAGGAACTGTTATGACAGCTAAGGAATATAGGAAGCAAGGCTTTAACAGGATTATCATGGAGAGAGTATTAGAAAAATGGAAGGACAAGTGTGACCTGATATATCTTTTTGCAAACGATAGCGTGCTAAACTTTTACCCCAAGTTCGGCTTTGTCGCGGTAGACCAATATCAAAATTCAAAGGCCATATCGGTAGAAAAAACAGAGACAGAGGTAGAAAAGCTGGATATGTCCGACCAAGAGGTGCGCGACCTTGTCTACAGGACTATCGGCAAGTCACTAGCAGTCTCAAAGCTTCAAATGTATGACAATGAGTCCCTCATTATGTTTTACTTAAGCTCCTTTATGTGTGACCTTGTTTACTATATCAAGAGTCTACATACTATAGCTGTGGCTGAGTATGAGGCTGACACGCTTTATCTTTATGATGTGTTTTCTACAATAGCTGTACCACTAGATGAAGTCATAAAGGCAATGGGAAACAAGGAAACTAAAAAAGTGGTATTTGGCTTTGCGCCAAAGGAATCAACCAAATATGATGTTAGCCAATTAGAGGAAGAGGACACCACCCTATTTGTAATGGGCGATGATATTGATGTTTTTAAAGAAAATCAACTAATGTTCCCACTTTTATCCCGTGCATAGTCTATGCATTTATGAATAATGGGAAAAATCTATCTACCCCTAAAAAGCTTGCTGCTACCTAGTACCATATAGGAAAAGTAAGCTAAATAAAGACGAATTCAAGGCGGAAAAACATAAGCTAGCAATTCAGGTCAAGACTTTGCTACCCTAAACCTGATATCCTTTTTATGGGATGTGAAAACATGGAGAGATGGGAGAAAATCAATGCAGTTCAGCGTATGCAGGACTATATAGAGGAACATATTAGGGAGCCAATTACCTTATACCAGCTAGCCCAGGAAGCTGCTTATTCACCCTGGCATTGTGGGAGGGTCTTCAAGGAACTAATCGGTAAAACCCCTTTTGAATATATTAGAGAGTACCGTATTTCCCAAGCTGCTGTTAGACTCAGGGACCAAGAACAAAAAATAATTGATCTAGCATTTGATTTTGTTTTTGATTCACATGAAGGCTTTACCAGGGCATTTTCAAAGCAGTTTGGCATGAGCCCTAACTATTATTCCCGAAATACACCACCCATAAAATTGTTCCTACCCCATCGTATCCGTGATTATTACCTTACTTTAAAAGAAGGAGAGAATAGCATGAGTGAAAAGTCTAATGCAGATACTGTCTTTGTTCAGGTTATTGAGCGACCAGCTAGAAAATTGATATTAAAATGGGGGGTTAAAGCGACTCATTACTTTGAGTTTTGTGATGAAGTTGGCTGTGATGTATGGGGGATTTTATCTAGTATAAAAGAAGCTATATATGAGCCGATTGGCATGTGGATGCCTGAGAGTATTCGTAAAGAAGGCAGATCAGAATATGCTCAAGGTGTGGAGGTTCCCACTGATTATTCTGGCGAAATACCAGATGGCTTTGATATTATAGACCTTCCTTTGTGCAAAATGATAATTTTCCAAGGTCAGCCATATGAAGATGAAGATTTTCAAGAAGCTATTGGCTCATTATGGGGAGTAATGGAAAAATACAATCCTGAATTGTATGGTTTCAAATGGGCTGATGAAGATGGACCAAGATTCCAAATGGAGCCTAGGGGGTATAGAGGCTATATTGAAGGTAGGCCAGTTAGGGAAATGAAGTAATCCAGTTAGCAAAGAGAGCTTTATGTAATTGATACAAGAAAAACAAAAGAAGAGGATGTCATGTTCTTTGTAATAGATGATGATATAATAAAAGATAGAGGGCTGGTCTGTTTAAATATATGAAGTGGGAAGCGGGTTAAATGAAAAGGCCTGTTAGTGTTAATACACAAAACATGGATGCTTATCTGGAGGAATATTTTGTGCTGGTCTGCTCTGTGAGAAACTCCAGAATAAAGGCCAAAAGACTCGCCATTTTAGAGGTACTGACCTGCCTTTATCCCTTGCAGGGGCTCTTTATTACCAACGGTCCACTATCTGACATTAGAGGCATGATATCCTTTTTTATCCCTAGAGTACATAAAGCTATTCTTGACGATTACTTAAAAAATCTAGGCTATTGCAACAAGTTTTATATTCTAGACTTTGATAATCCTGCTTTTACTGATACTAGCGGGATCCCAGGCATCAAATCTCCAGTCTGGAAGAAAAAAAGATTTTCTGTTCGGCCATTTTACGAGCAAAGTCAAGACCTCTACATAGAGCAGTCCCCCCACAGGAGGCATTTTAGGATAAGAGGGCATGATGGCAGTGTAATGGACCTATATGGCTATCGAGGAGATGGGACTGAGAGAGGCAGGAGGGCTCTACCTGTGGAGGATGCCAGGTGTATGGTAAACCTTGCAATACCATCAAAGATAAAAAAGGTGATTGACCCCTTTGCAGGCGCCGGCGGAATTGTGTATCAGGCAAAATATATGGATAAAAATATTCAAGTTTTCAGTGCTGATATCGATGAGAGCTTGGAGCCTGGACTTAGCTTATACGGTGCAAAACACCTTGTGGCCAACTCAGCTGAGATTGATTTTAAAAGCCACATCTTTGACGCAGTAATTACAGAGGTTCCCTTTAGCCTGGATGCCTTAGACGACATTTGTAATACACTTAATAATCTTGACAAGCATCTTCACCAGTCTGCCAGAATCGTAATGATGTTTTCCGAGCAACAGCTAAAATCAATTAAAAAATATGTAAAAATGCTTAACTGGTATATAGTCAAGTCAGCCCATGTGAACAGGAAAGGGACAGATGTAGTAGTAATGCTGATAGTTAAATCATATAAAATGTATGAAAAAGCAAAGAAAATAGGAGAGCTTTTAAAATATATTAGCTAGCCATAAGAAAATATATCCTTTTATTAGCTATAATATATAAAAATACAAATGAAAAGGATTGTTGCATATAAAACAGGAGGTGAAGTCTATTGCCCTTTACTATAGTCCGCCAGGACGTGGAGGAACGCAAAAAAAGGTAAATAAAATCAGCTAGGCTACATGTAAAAAAGATGTCTAGGAGGCAAAAACGTGGAAATAAGGCATAGCTAGATTAACGGCTATGCCTTTTTTACATCCTTTTTTAAATAGCAAGGTAGATATTATATATACAGAGTGTTTAGTACCTAAAGCTAGGGCACAGCAGCACTTTTATGAGCAAACCGCACAGCTTAAAGCAGCCAGTTCTTTGATAGTCCCTTCGTAACAAAGCTCAAACACTCGTTCCTTTTGAAAAAACCTGGGAAGATACACTCTAGGTTTTCGTTTAAGGACAACAGCACCTGAGGAACTCAAAACCTCTGCGACAAATTGCGAACAAAAATAGGATTTTTCTAGTCTAATTGGTATTTTGAAAAAGCAGAAAAGGATACCCAAAAAACTATAACGATAATCATCGGGATTACTGACAAATACCTGGATTCGGGAAACAATTTCAGAATAAGAGCTTTCGGAAATACGAACACGGTACAGTTTACAGGGCTCATCTTTTTTCTTTCTGGCAGGAACTTCAATGCAAAAACCTTTCTTTGCGTTGAAACTGAAAAACCGGTTACATTGTTCATCCAAGCCAATTGAAGCATGTATATATTCGCATCTAAAAGCGAAACTTAGAACTCTAGATAAAAAACTGCTTGATTTTGTCAGCAACACAAATACAGTTCTTTCGTTTTCTACATTCACTCACATACTCCTCCTCTACGCAATGATTCCATTTTTGCTTATTTCAATACTCCCCTTTCATCGATCCATAGTAAGATATTTTCCATAGATATAACTATCATAACACAGGGGGATAACGATTAGTACTAGCTAAATCTGAGCATCTTATAAATATTCATGCTGAGGGAGAGTTGGAGCACCAATCAACTCTTTCCAAAATGGGAATAACCACTATGTCTTATCATCATGTTTGTAAAAAGGCATGTAGAAAAAATAAAGTTAGATAGCTTATGCTTTTTGGCCTAAACTCTGGTAAACTAAATAGAGGACAGGTAGTCTATAGTTAGGCAAGGAGGATTATTATGGATAAAAATGAATTTGCGAAAACACCACCAATGGGCTGGAACAGCTGGGATTGCTACGGGGCATCTGTGAATGAAGAGCAGCTACTTGGCAATGCAGAATTTATAGCAAAGCACCTAAAGCAATATGGCTGGGAGTATGTAGTCTGTGATATCCAATGGTATGAACCGCAGGCAAGCTCAACTCAGTACAACCATTTCTTTCCCCTATGTATGGATGAGTATTCTCGCCTGATTCCTGCAGAAAACCGCTTTCCATCAGCAAAGGGAGGAGCAGGCTTTAAACCGATAGGAGATACTATACATAGTTTGGGGCTAAAGTTTGGCATTCACCTTATGAGGGGTATACCAAGGCAAGCAGTGCATGCAGCAACACCAGTCAAAGGGACTGACAGGACAGCAAGGGATATCGCCCACAATTTTTCTTTTTGCTCTTGGAACACTGATATGTATGGTGTAAATCCGGATGCAGCTGGCGCTCAGGAGTATTATGATTCTTTATTTGACCTGTATGCTTCCTGGGGTGTTGATTATGTCAAGGTGGATGATATCTGTGTCACTGAATTTAAACCACATGATCCCTACTCTGGCAAAAGAGAAATAGAGATGATCCGAAGGGCAATAGATAAATGCGGCAGGCCCATGGTCCTTAGTCTGTCACCTGGACCCGCCCTACTAGACCAAGCAGACCACTTAAGGCAATATGCCAACATGTGGAGGATTACTGGCGATTTTTGGGACAAGTGGCCACAGCTATATGACATGTTTGAAAGGTGTAATAAGTGGAGCCCTTATGTAAAAAAAGGCTGCTGGCCGGATTGCGATATGCTCCCACTAGGGCGTATAGAGGTAAATAATAAAAAGGACGGCAGTAGAGGGAGAGATACCTGCTTTACCAAGGATGAACAGATTAGTATGATGACTCTGTGGTGCATATTCCGTTCTCCACTGATGCTGGGAACAGAGCTAAGAGCAATTGATGATTGGACACTAAAGCTGATTACCAATGAGGGGGTCCTTAGGCTACTAAAGCACTCCTATGGGGCAAGGCAGGTTCTAAGAACTCATGATACCGTGGTCTGGACTAGCAGGGATGAGGATGGCAGCATATATGTAGCGTTTTTTAATACATCCTTTAGCAAAACATACCCAGCAGTAAACTATAGGCAATTAGGGCTTGAGGGCATATATGAGGTTAGAGATCTCTGGCCCCGCACAATAATAGGAAAAGTTTCCGACAGACTGACTGCAGAGTTAAGCCCACATGGAGCTGTCCTGCTAAAGCTAAGTGAAATTTGAATCTGATAACTTATTAACAACCATAAGGAGGTACTATTATGCCACATATAGTAATCAAATGCTATCCTGGAAGAAACGAGGAGCAAAAGAAAAAATGCGCCGATAAAGTCGCAGCAGCCATAGTTGATACTATGGGATGTGACCTGTCTCATGTATCAGTTGCTATTCAAGAGATCCCCCAGGAGGAATGGAAGGAAAAAGTCTGGGACCATGAGATCGAGCCCAAGGAAAAGGACCTGTACATAAAGCCAGGCTATTCATGTGAGTAAAAAAATAGCACCCGTTAAATTTGTTACTAGTTTATCCTACGTCAAGACGCCCACTTCTATAGTGGCGAGTGCAATTCTTATCCTATCGATACTGTTTATTTTATCAATATGTTATTCCATTTATTTCAGGATAGCTATACTGATTACATGCGTTGCTTTTTATCCTCGGAAAATATAAAGATAGCATATAATTGTTGCTTGCCAAAATCCCTATGGTATAATGTGTACAAAAATATTGTATGTGTACCAAAAAACATTGGACATTTAGATATAGGACCTATGGAGGTTTTAGTATGGTGAATAGCTACGAATTTTCATTAGCAGAACAGGAAGATATTCCACAGATTATTAATATATATCACAGTTTAATTGGTACTCCAGGTTGTACTTGGAGTTTGAGTTATCCAAACAGAGAAACCGCACAATCAGATTTTTGCAGCAATTCATTATATGTCCTAAAAAAGAATGGCACGATAATTGCTGTAGCTTCACTAGGGGAATTTAACGAATTGGAACACCTGCAGTGGACACTGAAAGCGCCATGTGAATTGGCGAGGATAGGCGTAATGCCGACGCTACATAGGCAAGGTATAGGATCGAATATTCTTAAAAACATCATTAAGACAGCAAAACAAAAAGGGTTCGACGGGATAAGAATGCTAGTCAGCAAATCCAACCCTTCAGCGTTAGCTTTATATAATAAAAACGGTTTTAAAAAATGTGGGGAAGTTAACATGTATGATAATGATTTTTATTGTTACCAGATAAAGATTTAAACTAAAACTTTGCCTAAAACATATTATTACACACAGGAGGAAATGGATTGAAGTACAAAAATATTCTATTTGATTTAGATGGCACAATGATCGACTCACAAGCTGGTATAACCAAGTCAGCCCAATACGCACTAAAAAAGTTTAACATTATAGTGGAGGACCTAGAAGAGCTGGTTCCCTTCATCGGACCTCCCTTAAAGAACTCCTTTATGAACTACTATGGTTTTCCAGAGCAGGATGCCTTGCAGGCAGTAAAGTACTACAGGGAGTATTTTGCCGACCATGGTGTTTTTGCAAATACCTTGTACCCTGGAATAGAGGATCTATTAAAAAAGCTACATACAGAAGGACGCAAGCTCTTTGTTGCCACAGCAAAGCCTACAATCTATACCGAGCAGATACTACAAGGCTACAAGCTAAGACACCTCTTTACCTATGTTTGTGGTGCTAACCTAGATGGGACACGGACTGACAAAAGTGAAATTATTAAAACCGTAATTGATGAGGCAAAGATTAGCTTAGAGGGTACAGTCATGATAGGAGACCGAAAGTATGATATAGTAGGTGCCCATAATAATAAGATTGATTCGATAGCAGTAGGCTATGGCTTTGGTAGTAAAGAGGAACTGATGGCAACCGAGCCAACCTTTTATATAAGTACTGTAAAAGACCTATATAATGTCTTGTAGGATCTTTATGAATAATGGAGAGAAAAAATGTTTATCATGGAGTAGTAGGACCACAAGGATTGTGAAAGTAAAGCAAGTTATTTTAAGAAAATGACTGTAGAAAAGGAAAAGGTGAACAAGCTTTAAATAGGGGTGATTAAAATTTACCTATACCACTATTTTGACAAGACAATTGGACCCTTTGTCAGCCTATCAGAGCTGCCAGTTGATAAAGCAAAATCTATCCTTGAGACAATAAAAGTAACAAGGCCTAGCTCTCAAAGTGCCCAAAGGCATGATAAGTATGTAGAGTATAGGCATAATTGTGAGAACATTCTTAGAAATGAGTTTATCAAAAAAGGGGGCCTTATACATAGGCCCACACCCCACTACATGGTGGTTGAACATAGCCCCTGGCTGAGCACCTGGCATGAAAATAGTGCTTTTATAAAGATCCATATTGATGAATTTGATAAAAGGACTATCTCATTTACCTATGGTGACTCTATGCCAACCTTTAGTCCAACAGTAAATGATGGCAAGGAATACAGGCACAAGCTTTATATCTATGAAGAAATCCTAGAAATCATCCGCAAGTATGGGCTTCCTCAAGATTGGAATGATGATGGAAGGTATGGGACCGAACGCTATATCGAGGTCCATATATGGAGCGATGAAACTATAAGTAGGTACCGATAAAGGATAGGGCAAAAAAGCTTAACTTAATAACTGAAAAAAATTAGTAGCTAAAGACAGGAGTTAGAGCCTTATCAGCAGTAAAATTAAAGTAAGCGAGCAATTGCCGAGCGTGATTTAGTATCGCGCTCTTTTTTTCTTTCCGTCAGGTATAAATTGACAAAAGGCCTATATTGTAATATGATAGAAAGCATAAATCCAGTTTACTACAGTATTGCCAGTTAGCTGACAGGACGCAGGAACTTTGGCTAAAGGGCTAGCTAGTATTTAAGAGAAGGGGTATAAGGTTGAAGGATAAATTATTAAAGGCACTTAGGATTTTAGGAAAGATACTAGTTCTTGTAGCCATATTTGCAGGCATATTCCTGGTTTTTTCGATATTACTAGGTTTAATTATTACCATGGCTTTTTTCTTATTTGCTAGTGCTATAAGGCGTCTTCCTGATTTTGACATGGTGTATTACATAAACAGGGTATTACTTATAGTACAGCCAATCATCATAATAGGGGCTGTTCTGCTGACCTACCTGATATTTGATAAAAAGAGGGGCCTATATTTAGGCTGGAAGCAAAAAAGTTGGTTCAAACTAGCTCTACAAGGCTGTCTATGGGGTATTGCCTTTATTACTACTTCCTTTGTATTGGTGCTGGCTTTGCAGGGCTATGTTATAAATGAGATTAGCTTTAACTTTAATCTATTGTTATCTTTAATATATCCTATTGTATTGTTTATAGGGGTGGCTATCTCCGAGGAATACCTGAGCAGGGGCTACTTGCATAGCCTAATTAAAAGAGACTTTGGGCCAAGGGTGTCTATCCTTATAAACTCGATATTATTTGCACTTTTACATATTGCAAACCCTAATATACTGCAAAGCCCGCTTCCCCTCATAAACATTTTCTTAGCAGGCATACTCTTTGGTGTGGCAAGGGAGGCAACAGGAGGACTCTGGCTGCCAATAGGTATGCATTTTACCTGGAATCTATTTATGGGGAATGTCTATGGGATATCTGTATCGGGGATGGATCTTGGAGGGTCAATTATAAAGTCTCAGCCCTTAGGTAACCCAATTATTTCAGGAGGGGATTTTGGACTAGAGGGCAGTATAGTAACAACTATCCTTTTAGTTTTATATAGTCTAATCATATGGAAGTTCTACTCTAAAAGAAAAGAGCAGGAAAGCGCTGGCTTTAAAATAGAACCAGCTAGCTAAACCTTTTATTTTACGCCTCCTTATTTAATTGCTTTTTTCGCCTAGATACTACTAATACAATAGCTATTACAAGCATTAATAGTATTATTAGTATTAAGGCCTCTATACTAAGTAGCCTATTAGATTCTTTGTCATCTTTTTGTTCTACTAAGGGAGGCTTTTGCTTTTCATCTATGGGTAGACTATTAGTTTCCTGCCCATCATATATAGGGATCTTGTTTCCTTCACGATCTTCAATATGGCCTAACAAATTGCCTGACTCAAATATTGGGTTGGGCATTATTGTTAGTTCACCTCTTATCTCCTTGTCTAGTAGGGGAGATAGGTCTTTTATATTGTTTTCCGATATATCGAGGGTAACTAGGTTGGTCATATTTTTAAATGGCCCTATATCTGAAATATCATTGCCACTTAAGTCTAGTAATAGAAGATCTGAACCTAGGGTTGCAAGAGGTGATATATCTGAAATCTTGTTGTTTTTAAGTGATAGCTCAGATAGAAACTCTGGATTCATCTGGGATAGGATAGATATATCTTTTATATCATTGTTAGATAGGTCAAGGAGATATAATTCTTTCAAATGTTCTATGCTAGATATATCAGTTACATGGTTGTTACTTATGGTTAGTAACTTGATGCTAGGGGGCAAATGGGAAAAATCCTTGACTTTGTTATTAGATAAATCAAGGGTTTCTAGGTTAACTAGACCTGCAAATACACTTATATCAGATATATTATTGTTTGCTAGGTTAAGTGTATGTATAGATTGAAAATGATCTAAGCTAGATATATTGGATATATTATTATTGGATAAATCAAGTATATCTAAATCTGCATACACTCTTAAGCTGCTTAAATCAGACATTTGGTTAGAGCCTATCAAAAGAGAGTTAATAGTAGTGGGGAGATTTGATACATCGCTTACCCTATTTTCGTTTAGATTAAGATAGCTTAAGGAGCCTAATTTAGCCAAGGGGGAAATATCTGAAATATCATTACTTGATAGGTCAAGTGAAGTCAAGCCTAAAAGCTTTTCTATACCGGTAAGATCTGATATTTTATTACTCGATAAATCTAAGTAGCTTAGGGACCCTAAAATAGGGAGTGAAGACAAGTCAGATATTTGGTTACTGGACAGATTTATGTACTTAGAATCAAGCTTGGGTAATCTGCTTATGTCCTGAATCTTATTATTTGACAAGGAAAGTTCAAATACGTTTGTTGGTACTAGCGACACATCAGAAATACTATTGTCATTTAATAATAGTGTTGTCAAATTATCTAGCTTAGCTAGCGGAGATATATCACTAATACTGTTATTTGAAAGGTTAAGGTATTCTAGGGCATGCAAGCTGGCTAGGCTTGAGATATCTGATATTTTGTTATTATCTAGAGTAAGAGAAGTAAGGGAATTAAGATTCTCTAAGGGGCTTAAATCTGATATATTGTTGTCTGATAGATAAAGGACATTTAGGCCCTCTAGATGGGATAGGGGTCTTAAATCTTCAATTTCATTATCTGCCAAGTATAAGGTATCTAGGCCCTTTAAATTTAACAAGGCTGATATATCTGAGATTTGGTTTTCTGATAGTCTCAAGTCAGTTAAGGTTGGTAGCTGTGCTAGGGCTGAAAGATCTGTGATTTTATTTTGCACCAAGTTAAGGTCTGTTAGTGACTTTAAATTCGTAAGTGGAGATAAATTTGATATGTTGTTATAAGCTAGGGATATCATTTGTAGATTAGTCAAGCCCTCTAGTGGGGATAAGTCCGAGATCGAGTTATAATATAAATAGAGGCTTTTCAAGGATTTTAGATTAGCCAATGGAGAGATATCGGAAATGCTGTTTACTGCCAGATCAAGGTGTTCTATAAACACTAGGTCTGAAAGAGCTGATATATCAGCAATTTCAAAACAGTTTAAACCAAGAGTTTTTAAGTTTTTTGCATATTCTAATCCACTTAGGTCTGTAACGGTGGATTCATATATATATAGGCTTTCTAGAGATGCCATATCTGCCTTGGTAATATATCCGGATGCTTTACCTAGCTCCTCCCTTATGGCTTCTTCGAGCCTTGGGTCATTGATGGTTACAATCTCATCCTCTGTATATGCTATTGCGCCCATATTAACAGATAATAGTAATATGCATATGGCCAGTATAAGGCGTGAGTGTTTCATTGCTATACCCCCTATGTATATATGTTTTGAATACCTATAGATTCATTCAAGCAAAGTTAATAGGAACCTGCCAGGTAAATTGTAACATGAAATGGATATTTCGTCCATAGTATTGATTTAATTTCCATTAGTATAGGATAATTTGTAATTTTCAGTAGTTAGGTGTAGCTCTATCTAGCTTGATTACAGCTTGAAGTCTACAGGCCTATATTAATCTATAGGACCGAAATCCTTTTAGGTATAAATTGACAAATCAAGGGTCTTGTAATATCATAGTGAATACAAGGTAAATATGGGGGGAGATTAGATTTTCCCTTAAAGGCCTATAGATATTTACCCTAAAAAGCTTAAGGGGAAGTGTTTTAGAATAAAAAGGATAGCTATACTTGGCTGTAGTGGGGGAGGCAAATCTACCCTAGCTCGGGCCATGTCAAAGATACTTAAACTACCTGTTTACCACCTAGACAGCTTTTACTGGAAACCAGGCTGGCTACCCACAGCAGATGAGGAGTGGATACCAATAGCCAAGGACCTGGCCAGTAGGGATGAATGGATTATTGATGGGGGTTATTCTAGTACACTAGATGATAGGCTAAAAAGGGCTGACCTAGTTATCCTTTTAGATATGCCAAGGTACCTATGCATGTATAGGATAATTAAAAGAAGGCTCGAGTATAGGGGAAAGACAAGACCGGATATGGGCCAGGGCTGTCCTGAGAAGCTTGACTGGGAGTTTATAAGCTGGGTC
>MTKW01009588.1_pt1 | contig 36893 bp, 33 predicted proteins | sample 1042761 | NCBI WGS metagenome assembly MTKW01 (sample SAMN06205366, study PRJNA360243) | anaerobic digester metagenome | biome: Wastewater treatment plant; feature: Anaerobic digester sludge; material: sludge; isolation source: anaerobic digester fed with sludge from wastewater treatment plant ...
ATCCATGACTTCTCCCAGATCCGAAGGATGGACAGGGAGGAGGCGGTGAAGGAGGGACTTTTTACCTATATCAGTAGGGATGTGGACCATGCCTACATGGATGCCGTTCTCAGTCAGTGCATCCATGGTGATGTCATCAGGGAGGTGGCAGAGGACTTTAGAGTGGTCTATACTCCCCTCCATGGAACGGGAAAGGAGCCGGTGATGAGGGCCTTGGAGGAGGTAGGTTTTACCCAGGTATCCATTGTAAAGGAGCAGGCGGACCCCGACGGGGATTTTCCCACTGTCCAATATCCAAACCCCGAGGATCAGGAGGCATTCCGACTTGCCCTAGAATTGGCAAAGGAGGGGGATGCCCATCTGGTCATTGCCACCGACCCTGATTGTGATCGGGTGGGAGTGACATTTAAGGACAAAGCAGGGGAGTATGTCTTCCTTAACGGCAACCAAACCGGCGCCCTATTGACCTACTATATTCTATCCTCCTTAAAGGAAAGGGGTAAGCTTCCGGAGAATGGAGCCTTGATCAAGACCATTGTAACCAGTGAGTTGGGTGCCAGGATCGCCCATTCCTTCGGTGTTAGCACCTTTGATACCCTTACCGGATTTAAATTCATCGGGGAAGTGATGGAAAGATTCTATAGGGAGGGGACCTATAAATTTATCCTTGGCTTCGAGGAGAGCTATGGCTACCTCATTGGCGATCATGCAAGGGATAAGGACGGGGTGGTCGCCTCCCTAATGGTTGCTGAGATGGCCGCTTACTACCACCACCGTGGGATGACCTTGGACCAGGTTCTGGATAGGATCTATAGGGAATACGGCTACTATTTTGAGGACTTGATCTCCTTGACCCTAGAGGGAAAGGAGGGGCTGGAGAGGATCCAGGAAATCATGACCTACTTTAGAGAGACCTGTCCCATGACATGGCAGGGAAGGAGGGTGGCAAGGGTTGAGGACTATCTAATTGGGAAAAGCTATGATGGGTTGGGCAATGTCCTTGGGGATATCCATCTGCCCAAGTCCAATGTGTTAAAATTTATTCTAGAGGATGATTCATGGTTCTGCATCCGCCCCTCGGGGACCGAGCCCAAGATCAAGTTCTATTTTTCGGTGATCGGCGGCTCCATGGAGGAGGCAAGGGCAAAATCCCAGGCTTTATCCCAGGAGGTGGTGTCGAAAATTTCTGAATAGTTTGTTTTTTAACATCTTATCCTATATAATAAAATATATAGGAATAGATCTGGAAGCAGGCATGATTCTAAAACAAATCTATCTAGATATATGTTTTTCTGCCCGAGATCCGTTTCATTATCTGCACATTATATATTCTATTGATTTTGTTGGGATAGGAAAGCTAGGCATTCTTACAGCTCATAAAATCAATAGAATATTTAATATAAAAAGGGGATGATGGAATGTTAGGAAAGTATGTTCTTGATCTGCGATCTCAAAATTTATGGGCATTTATTGTGTTGGACAAAGACAATAGGATTGTTACTATCAATGAAAAGGGGTCTGAGTACTTTAAGGGCTTAAAGGATGGAGACCCATTCCTTGATCGGCTACCCTGGTTTAAAAAAGCTTGGCTCTATGATGATGTGCATAAAAGGCTGGTCAAAAAATCCAAAGATTCACAGTATTTCATGGAGTTTATGTCCAAGGATGAGGAAGAGAAGCTCATACTATTTAAGGATACCAGTGAATTCAAAGATAGTCCCCATATGTGGTGTGAGATCGGTGAGAGTATTATTGGCGTACAACCCTTTGTTGACGGATATAATGATGCCATTCTTATTACCAATGAAGAGGGGAATATTCGGGTAAGCAATCAAAATTTTTATGAGCTATCAGGCCTAACACATGATGTTGTCATAAATAAGTCCATATTTGATCTTGAGAAAAAGAACATTCTACCCTATTGTGCAATTATGGATGTTATTAAAACCCATCAACCTAAGGATTCTATCGTTACGCTTTCAAATGGAAAAGAAGTCATGATGTCCGCCAATCCTATCTTTGACAATGATGGGAACATGATTAGAGTGATGGCATACATGATGGATGTATCAAAGATCAACAGGTTATACAAGAACCTATCCTGTAAAACCATCAATAAAAATCAAAAGGACAAGAAAGAGAACATTATAGCTGCTTTTAATAAAATGAATATTGATGTTAATACATTTAAAAGCCCAGTCATGCAAAACATCCTAAAGCTCATTGAAGACATTGTGGCATATGATATTCCCATTCTAATGACAGGGGAATCTGGTGTAGGGAAGACCATTTTAGCAAAGGGGATCTGTTTAGCAAAGAAAAACAGCTTAAATAATTTTGTGCATATTAATTGCAGTGCCATTCCTGCAAACCTCATTGAATCTGAGCTGTTTGGCTACGAGAAGGGTGCCTTCACAGGGGCAGACAAGTCGATGCCCGGACTTTTCGAAGTGGCACAGGATGGGATCGTACTCCTGGACGAAATTGGGGATATGCCCCTACAACTTCAATCAAAGTTATTGAATGTTTTACAGGAGAAAAGGTTTTACCGTGTCGGTGGGAAGCGTCCCATCCAAGCGAATTTTGAAATTATTGCAGCTACAAATCAGGACTTAAAGGAAATGATAAAAAGAGGGCGTTTTAGAAAGGATCTATATTTTAGGCTTAATGTTATGCCCATTCATATTCCTCCGCTGAGGGATCGAAAGGAAGACCTCCTAATTATCGCCCATAATCTATTGGAGGATTTAAATAGGAGATTTTCAAAGGATATCTCTTTGGACGAAGAGGCCAAAAGCATACTATTATCCTATGATTGGCCGGGTAATATAAGGGAGCTTAAGAGTGTCCTTATGAGGGCGGCAATTTTCTCGGATAATGGCTGGATCAATTCTAAAATATTATTAAGAGCTATTTCCGGAAGCAGCGATCTTCAACCAGTAGAAAGGCAGCAGGAAAATAGGGAGGGTCCCAAATTATGGGAACCGGGTAAACCATTAAAAAGTACCATCGTAAATCTTGAGGCACAAATTATAAAAGAGGCATTGGAAGTATATGGGACTACGAGGAATGCTGCCAAGGCGTTGAAAGTGGATGAGTCTACCATAACAAGAAAAATCAGCAGAGCCAGGAATTATGCTTAAGCATAGTGCTTGTAGAGATGTGTGCTTTGCAATTAAACTTGTAGAAATGCACATGGTCATGCAAAACTGCATGACCATGTGCATTTTTGCATGACTTTTATAAAAAAAACGACCCTTATTTTTTGGGAATACTTTACAGGATGTTGAGATGATGGGGTCTTTAGTAATTTTTTAACAAGTACATATTTTTGGCATGTATATTGCACTAAATTAACATAATCGTCCCACTATGGGGACAAAATAGAGTAACACTAAAAATTTTAAAGGGAGTGATTACATGTTGTTTGAGTTCACAGAAGAGCAAAAAATGATGCAAAGGATGGTTAGGGAATTTACCGAAAATGAGATCAAACCATTGGATGCAGTCATGGATAAAGAAGGTTTTCATCATGAGCTGTGGGATAAGATCAAGGAGAATGGCTTCCTAGGAGTTCCTTTCCCAGAGAAATATGGTGGTGGGGATGGCGATCCTATAACAAGTGCTATTGTTATAAGGGAAATCGCCCGGGGAAGTGCAAGCGTAGCCCTGACATTGGATGCCCATTGGCTGGCTGCAGACACTATTCTATATCATGGAACCGAGGAGCAAAAGGAAAAATACCTCTATAGAGCAGCTACCGATACGATTTTTGCCTTTGCACTGACTGAGCCGGTCGCAGGCTCTGACGCAGCGGGGATCCAATCCACGGCAGTCCTTGATGGGGATGAATGGGTACTAAACGGTACCAAGGCATGGATCACAAATGGTGGGGTATCCGGAGTCTATATTGTCTTGGCGAAAACAGATGAAACAAAGGGTGCCAGAGGGATTTCAGCATTTATCGTGGAGGATGGAACACCGGGCTTCTCTGTAGGGAAAACAGAGGACAAGATGGGCATGAGGGGTTCCAATACCACAGAACTCATTTTGGATGATGTAAGGGTACCCAAGGAAAATCTTCTGGGTAAAGAAGGAGAAGGCTTCAAGATTGCAATGATTGCCCTTGATGGAGCTAGAATCAGTATTGGTGCCATCGCTACTGGATTGTCCGAAGCAGCTTTTGAGATCGCTAAGGATTATGCCAATCAAAGACACGCCTTTGGCAAGCCAATTGCAAAATTCCAGGCGATTCAATTTAAGTTGGCCGACATGGCCATCGGCATTCGAAATACAGAATTGGCAACCTTTGATGCTGCAAAGATGAAAGCCGAAGGTAAACGCCATACTTTGGAAGCAGCCATGGTTAAGGTATACGGTGCTGAAACCGCAATGAAAGTATGTAAGGATGCCATCCAGGTACTTGGTGGGAATGGTTACAGTAAGGATTACCATGTGGAAAGATATCTTCGTGATGCTAAATTGCTTGAAATCGGAGAGGGAGCTTCCGAAGTCCTTCGTATGGTAATCGGCAATACTGTACTAAGCAGTTAAGAAAAAATATACAAAGGAGAATTAGTGATAATGAAGATCGTTGTTTGTATTAAGCAGGTTCCTGATACAGTAGATGTAAAAATTGATCCCGTTACTAAAAATTTAGATCGAAGTAATATCACCGGTGTGATCAATCCCTTCGATAAGAATGCCATTGAAGAGGCCATAAAGATTAGAGAAAAACATGGAGGAGAAGTCATAGTAATCAGCATGGGACCACCCCAAGCAATGGAGTCGTTGAGGGAAGCTCTTGCTATGGGATGTGATAATGCAATTCTCCTTAGCTGTAGAGAGTTAGGCGGTGCGGATACTCTGGCAACCGGCTATGCCCTCAGCCAAGCCATCAAAAAAATAGGGGATGTTGATATCGTGTTCTTTGGTAGGCATGCCGTGGATGCGGATACCGGCCAGACGGGACCGATCGTTGCAGAATTTTTAGGGATGAGGCAGATCACCTATGTGGCAAAGGTGGATATTGAGGGGGACTATGTAATCGCCTCAAGATTGTTGGAGGATGGCATGGAAAGGGTGAAGGTCAAGCTGCCGGTAGCGATGACCGCAACCAAAGAGCTCAATACGCCAAGGTATGCGACACCCATTAAAATAATGAAAGCAGCAAGGAAGGAGATCCCCGTTTGGACGAGTGAGGACCTAAAATGCGATAGCAACCGTATAGGTTTGAAAGGATCTCCAACCATTGTAACTGAGATATTTGAACCTGAAAAAAGTAGTGATGTGATCATGTTAGAAGGAAGTCCCGAAGAAATGGTCCAAGAACTATTAAATAAATTAACTGCACAAAAGATATTATAGGAGGAAGACTATGCAATTAAAAGATTATAAAGGGATTTGGGTTTTTGTTGAACAACAGAATGGTGAGATATCCACCACCGCCTTTGAGTTAATCGCAAAATCCAAGGAACTTTCTAACAAAACCGGTGAGGATGTTGTAGCGATTTTATTGGTGGATCAGGAGAAGGATCTACCCCAAAAGCTGTTGAACAGGGGCGCTGACAAGGTCATTGTCGTTGAATCAGCTAATCTTAAAGACTATAAGCCCATCTCATACGCCCTTGTCCTTGAGGAATTGGCTGAGAAGTATAAGCCTTCCATATTCCTATTTGGTGCAACCTCCCTGGGGAGGGACTTGGCACCCAGGGTTATGGCAAAGCTACAAACCGGACTTACCGCTGACTGTTTGGATTTAAGTATTGACGAGGATGGACTATTGGTTCAAACCAAACCATCCTACGGTGGAAATATTATGTGTAAGATCCTTTGCCCCAATCACAGACCGCAAATGGCAACCATTCGACCTAAGATCTTCTCCCCCCTGGAGGAGGTAGAGAATGCTGAGGGCGAGGTAATCAGGGAGAATATTCCTGTGAAAGAAGAGGAGGGTTATGTCGTATTAGAAAAGCTTCCAAGTGAAAGCGAGGGGGCAAATATTGAGGAAGCGGATATCGTCATCGCTGCCGGAAGAGGAGTCCAGAAGCAGGAGGATATGAAGCTCATCGAAGAATTAGTGGAGGAAATCGGTGGAGTTCTCGGTGTTACAAGGCCCCTCGTTGATGTAGAATGGTACGATGAATCCATACAAATAGGAGCCAGTGGGAAAACGGTTAAACCGAACCTTATCATTAATATAGGAATATCTGGGGCGATTCAATACAATGTGGGAATGCAGGGCTCTCAGTGTATCGTCTCAATAAACAAAAACCCCAAGGCACCCATTTTTGAGGTTTCCCACTATGGGTTGGTTGGGGACTACAAAAAAATAGTTCCTGTATTAATTGAAGGTTTAAAAAATATTAATTAAAAGGAGGAGTTTGTATGGCGGGAAGAAAAAAAATAATACCGGATTTTGGACCTCTATCTGATGTTCGGGTCCTATCCATGGGATCCATTGTTGCAGGTCCAAACACAGCCAACCTTTTGGCCGATTTTGGCGCAGAAGTGATCCACATTGAGAGGCCAGGAATGGGGGATACCCTAAGGGTTTTGGCACCCTTTGCTAAACAGGGAGACAGAAGTGTAAGTACGACCTGGGCTCAAGATGCGAGGAATAGGCTCAGTATAGCTATGGAATATAGGTTGGATGATCCCGACGGTAGAGAGCTGTTCTTTGATCTTGTGAAAAGCGTAGATATTCTCGTGGAAAACATGGTATGGCTTGATAAGTTCGGTATCCATACCGAGGAGATCATGAAGGCAAATCCCAAGATCGTTATCTGCCATATTAGCGGTTTTGGACGACCACAATTTGGTGGGGACCCCGATATCTGTGACAGGGCATCCTATGATATGATCGGTCAAGCCTTTGGCGGATACGCATTCATCAATGGTAATCCTGAACCGGAGCCACCAATGATTATCAAGCCCTGGTTCAATGATTATCTATCCTCCTATGTTGCTGCTGTAGGTGTTCTATCTGCCTATATACATGCACAAAAAACCGGTAAGGGTCAAGAGGTTGATGTGGCACAATTCGAGGCATGCGCTAAGCTGCTTGCAGATACTGTGACAACCTATTCAGAGACAGGACAAGTAAAAAGAAGAAGCGGTTCCGATTCACCTGCTTTCCAACCCTATGGTTTATTTACCGACAAAAATGGTGAATACCTTGTCATTGGTGCCTTTGGCCCTGGAGTATACAAGAGAGCTATTAATGCCTTTGGCTTAGACATCAATTACTTTACATTTAACGAAGCAGGGAATTCTCCAGAAGCCCTTCAATCTGAAAAGGGTCAAGAGCTTAAGCGCATAATCAATGAATGGTGTGCAGCGAGAACGGCAGAAGAAATCGTCGAGCATATGGCCAAATTTAGGGTACCTGCAAGTAAAGTAAATTCTGTGGAGGATATCATTGATCATCCACACTGGGTTGATCGTGGGGACATCGTAACCTATAGGGATGAAACCCTAGAAAAGGATATCAAGGCCGTAGGGATTGTTCCAAAACTCAGTGAAACCCCAGGTAAGATTTGGAGGGGTGCACCAACCCTAGGCCAGGATACCGAAAGGATCCTAACGGATATCTTAGGATATGACCAAGAAAAGATCAATAAATTAAAGGAGAAAAAGATCGTCTAGGCAACTTACAAAGCAAATCATTATTTACAATAGGCACCTGTGTAAGGTGCCTATTGAGTATCCTGATAAAGCCGTTACTTCGAGTCGCATAAAAAGTCCGGCCTAAGAAAAAATATTGGGGAGGGTTCGTATGTATAAGGAAATATTATTTGAAGTAAATAATGGTATAGCAACCATTACCTTTAACAGACCTGAATTTGCCAATGCCATCGGCGATTATACAGTGGATGAAACGGTGGATGCACTCAACAAATGCGGTCAGGATGACAACATCAGAGCGGTCATTCTTACAGGAGCAGGCAAAATGTTCTCTGCAGGGGGAGATATCTCAAAGTTTAAGAGGGATATGGACCGTGGGGAGTTTTTGACATCCGACTATGTTGCCCACTGCGGTAGGATACCAATGGCCATACGGGAATGCCCTAAGCCTGTCATCGCGATGATCAATGGCTCTGCAGCAGGTGGGGGCTTGGCCATAGCCCTGGCTTGTGATTTTAGGGTGATGACAGAAAAAAGCAAACTGGTATCGGCCTATATAGGGCTTGGATTCTGTGGGGATATGGGGCAAATCAAATTTTTCCAATCATTTATAGGTGTCTCAAGGACCACTGAAATCCTTATGCTATCAAAAGCCATAAATGCACAGGAGGCCTTAGACCTAGGATTATGTAACAGGGTTTGTGAGGTAGAGAAATTGAAAGATACGACTATGGAATTGGCAATAGCCCTTGCTCATCAGCCTACACAGGCTATTGCTAAACAGAAGCAGCTATTCAATGAATTCTTCTATGGGGACCTTGAGGAGTTTATCCTAAGGGAGGCAAAATACATGGAGGAATTGGCAAGAACCCAGGACCATAGGGAGGCCGTTAATGCATTCATTGAAAAAAGGAAGCCAAATTTTATAGGGAAATAAATGGCTCCATGGAATGCATTCCATCCTGGGACGCTACTTAGGTATAGATAGAACATGATTAGAACCCTATTGCTTAGGAATGAAAAGATGCCTAGGCATTTTTTTATTGGGATAAAAATTTAGATGAAATAAGTATTGACTTTCTATTTTTGAAGTAATATGGATTTTACCTTCGTCTTAATATATAGACTATAATAGTAGGGGAGGAAGGGAATGGAAAAAGTAAAGAGGATTCGGGTTGGGGCGATAACCCTTGCCCTTGGTTTAATCATTATAGGTAGCCTGTGGACCCTTCAAAACATCTTTCCCATGACTTGGATTCCAAGGATGGTTGACCTTTGGCCCATCCTATTGATAATCTATGGGTTAGAGATCATCATCACCAAGTTCATGTATGAGGGTAAGGAGGGTGTGGTGGTCAGTATGGATGTAGGCATTATTATACTCCTTATCTTTGTCTTTTTGGTACTGGGAGGGATCTCCTTTATCAATACCATTCTGCCCCATATCAGCTTCTACCTATAAAGTTCTGGTAAGTTTTTTAGCAAGGGTGGTGAATCCATGGAATTGGAGGATAGCATCCACCGCATCCAACAGGGTGATATTCAAGCTTTTGAGAGGATCGTGGATGAGTATAAAAATAAAATATTTGCACTTGCCTATGGATATACAAGGGACCAGCATATGGCACAGGATTTAAGCCAGGAGATCTTTATTAAAGTCTATCAAAATATACCATCCTTTCAAGGCCAGTCCGCCTTCTCCACCTGGCTCTATCGGGTAGGGAAGAATTGCTGTATCGATTGGATACGGAAGAACAGGCGGAGGATGGAGAATACCATCCTGGAAGACGGTGAGAGGGAGTATGTGGATGACGGGCAGAACCCCGAGGAGGATGCCATCCTTAACGAGCGGAAGGAGATGCTCTATCGAGCCATTCAAAAGCTGCCGGAAAAATACCGAACCCCCTTAATGCTCTTTCACTTCCAGGATTTGACCTACGAAGAGATCGGCAAGGTGCTAAAAATACCGACAAAGACGGTTGCAACCCAACTATACCGAGGCAAGAGGATGTTAAGGGATGAATTACTTTCAAAGGGAAGGGGTGAAATGCCATGGACTGCACTTTTATAAGGTTATATTTAGATGCCTATGAGCGGGGACATTTGGATCCTAAGCAGCGAGAGGGGATTAGGGATCATTTGATTATTTGTTCAGATTGCGGGAAGGAATTAGAGGAGATCCGAGCAATCAATGCCATGTTTGAGGAACCAATTCCATCTCTCCCAAAAGATTTTACCCAAAGGGTCATGGCGAGGATCGCAGAAAGTGGGGTCCATGGGAGGGATAAAAACATCTGGCAGGAATTTGGTAAGTGGGGCGCCAGCTTTATCGCTGCCGGGTTGATTATGCTTCTTCTAAATTTCACATCCTTTGGTTCAGAGATCAACACCTTTATCGCCAATATCGAAGGAAAACCTATTAAGATCCATAAAATTGTAGAATATAATCCTGTCAATATCATCAATAGGGGATTGGAGCATATCAATCAGCTATTGGAAAACTTTGAAAATAGGAGGTAATGGAATGCAATGCGAAAATCATAGGGAGAGGGAGGCAGCAGCAATCTGCGTTTCCTGCGGGAAACCCCTTTGCGAAGAATGTGATCGGATGTTTCAGGGGAAGCACTATTGTGAGAATTGTGCGAAAGATTTTAGCCGCCGGGCGCCTAAGGAAGGGCATGTTTATAGGCAACAGGACATCAATGGATTTCTCTGGTTCATCTTCTCATTAATGCCCGGAGCAGGCCATATGTATATGGGACTAATGAAACGGGGAGTCATGCTTCTGGGGATCTTTCTAGGCGTGGTTGCCCTAGACAATCTCATCTTCGGCTGGAGGATCATCGGTGCCATCAGCGTATTGATCTATGTCTATGCCTTCTTTGATAGCCTATCCGCCAAGAGGGCGCTGGAAAGAGGGGAATATGTAGAGGACGAGGGGATCGACCAATTCTCCATTCAGCATATCAATCTCTACTATGTGGGTATTTTTATCGTGGTTATTGGTGTTCTCTCATTGATCGATCATAATATTCATTATTTCAACCTTACCCCTGTTATATGGAGGATTATCCAAGGCGTGCAGAGGAGTATCCTTCCGATTATACTCATTATAGCAGGAATATGGCTAATGAAACGATCCAAGGGAAATAGATAATTGTCAGTTACTGGATACTGGGTTCTAGATATTAGATACCAGTTACCAGATGATGAGGTGTTCCTATGGGGTCAGGGGACAGATGCTAGGTACTAGTTACTAGATGCTAGATGATTTGGTATTCCTTTTAGGTCTTAGATATCAGATACTAGATTCGGTGTATTCCTATAGGATCTGGTATAGAAAAGCCCTAAAGGAATACCGTTAGATCTGGTATCTGATAACTCCGACTTCAAAGGAATACCCTTTAGTCTCTACCTTCTACCAAACTCCAAGGAATACCCATTAGTTTCTTCCTTCTGCAACATTTTGAGGGTATAAAAAAGACTGTCCACCATGACCTGTGCCATTTGATGGATGAGGTGGAGACGAACCTGGTGGATGGTCAACTCCTCAAGCTGATGATATGTATCGACGATGCCTACAAGGGAGTAATCGCCAACGGCAGGCAGCATCTTGCCTACCCCTTTGCCGGGGATGATGGACCCCTTTTTAAATTGTATATTGCCGATGGATCCATTCCTCCCCAATGAGGCGTCAATTGCCAATATAGGGGTGTGGGGATGGCGTTCTTTAATCTTTCGGAATTTTTCCACTAGATTAATGGCATGGATGGGCTGTTCCAAGGTTCCATAGACCGGGTAGGGGAAGGCATCTTTTTTTAATTGGTGTCCGATAAAGGGACCTAGACTATCCCCTATACAGCGGTCGGTACCGATACAAAGTATAATAAACTCACTATGTAGAATACTTGCCATGGCACTTCCAAGTTTTTCTACGGTGCTGGGGTGGCGGTAATGGATCTCCACAAAAAAAACACCTCCTTCTTTACAATATATAGAGGGAAGGAAGTTTTCATTCCAAAAATATGGGGATACTACTAAAAACTTCTTATTAAGAAAGGTGGATTGATATTGACTATAGAATATCAATTTGTTAAAATAGATCTACAGGCGAGGTGTAGCGCAGTTTGGTAGCGCACATGGTTTGGGACCATGGGGCCGGGGGTTCAAATCCCTCCACCTCGACCATCCCTAATTAGATACAATATCATTGAACTTTTAATCCCAGGAACCCCTATTCTTCCTATAGGGGTTTTCCTTAATCATGTCGAGGTGTAGCGCAGTTTGGTAGCGCACATGGTTCGGGACCATGGGGTCGTGGGTTCGAATCCCGCCACCTCGACCATCCTCTGATCAAGCAAACCCTTACTCCGTTGGAATAAGGGTTTTTTATATTAGGCATTGCTCTTTACCCTTTCATTCTGGGTGGTTCCATCCCCCTCCAAGAGTGCCTTCATTTCAGACAGACTATCCATAATCCCCTGATAATCCTCATAGAAGACTACCACAATATCCTCTGCCCGGGCCAGATGTAATGCCTTTATAAAGGCATCCCGCTCACAGAGCTCCACTTGGATGTTGTCCTTTGCCTTTCCGGCGATCATACAGCCGTTTCTTAAGTGCTTGGCGACCTCCCCTTTTTTAAAGGTTCGAACCTCTTTATCCTCCTTGATAATGATATGATGAAAGTTCTCCCCACACAGCTGACCAATTTTCACCGTACTGGTCTCACTTCGGTCTCCGGGTACGCCAATGACGCCGATCAATCGATTGTGGGGCATCTTCTTCAGGGTGGAGATGGTCTCCCGATAGCCTTCAATATTATGCCCGTAGTCCACAACGACCTTAAAGTCCCGAATCCTATGGATATTGAATCTTCCGGGATTGTCCACCACATCCGTTTTGAAGCTCCTTAGGCCCCGTTGGATGACCTCCAAGGGGATCCCTAATGCGAAGGCTCCTGCCGCGGCGGTAAGGCTGTTTTTGATATTGCACTCCAGCAGTCCCTTTAGGGTGGCTGGGATCTCCTTGATGGACAGAAGTGGGTGCTCCTTCCTCCCGTCAAAAAGAATGATGGATTGATTCTTGATATAGGCCGCTTTTCCCCCAGACTTCATGTGGTCCTGTATAAAGAGTTGATTCTTCTGGGTGGAAAAATAGATGACTTCACCCCTAAGTCTTTTTCCTATCTGAAGACAATAGGGATCATCGGCATTTAGGACGGCATAGCCGGTACACTTCACCGCCTCTACCACCAGGGATTTGACAAATGCCAGTTGTTCTAAGGTATTGATACCGTCCAAGCCTAAGTGATCCTCAGAGATATTGGTAATAATGCCTACATCGGCAAGATCATAGCCCAGTCCCTTTTTGATAATGCCTCCCCTTGCAGTTTCAAAGATGGCCGCCTCCACCCGCTTATCCATCAGTACGCACTTGGCACTGAGGGCACCGGTGGTATCCCCCTTCATGATGCATTTTTGGTCCAGATAGATCCCCCCGGTGGTGGTCATGCCCACCCTCCAACCATTCTCCATGAGGATCTTACCCAGCATTCGGGTGGTGGTGGTTTTCCCGTTGGTTCCGGTAACCGATATGATGGGGATGGTGGTTTGGCTCCCCTTTGGGAAGAGGGACTCCAGGATGTCCTTTGCCACCTCCCTTTGCTTTCCCTGGGTAGGATAATGATGCATGCGGATGCCCGGCGCCGCATTGACCTCGATGACTGCGCCACCGTCCTCCAGCATGGGGGAGGAGATGTCCTTGGTGGTGATGTCAATACCGGCGATGTCCAATCCGATGATATTGGCTGCATTAATGGCTATATCTGCATTTTGGGGGTGGATATGATCGGTAACATCCATCGCGGTGCCTCCGGTACTGAGGTTGTCATTCTCCCTAAGATAGATGATCTCACCTTTTTTGGGCACCGTATCCATGGTAAGCCGATTCTTTTTTAGCAATAGCTTCATCACCGAGTCCACCTTCAATTTTGTTAGGGGCTTTTCGTGGTCCTCCCCCCGTAGGGGATTCTGATTCTCGATATGGATGAGTTCCTCAATTGTATGGATCCCATCGCCGATTACATGGGCGGCGATTCGCTGGGCACATGCCACCACCTTACCATTGACCACCAATACCCGATAATGTTTGCCGGGGATGTATCCCTCCACCAATACCTGTTCGCAATACTCCTTGGCAATGTGGAAGGCGTCTCGAACATGCGCCTCGTCCCGGAGGTTTAGGGAAACCCCCTTCCCTTGGTTACCAAAGTTTGGCTTGATGACCACCGGATAACCGATCCGTTGGACAAAGTCTAGGATGTCCTCCAGATCATTGGAACTATAGCCTGGGGGAACCGGGATACCAGCTGTGGTTAGTAGTTCCTTGGTAAGTTCCTTGTCACCGGCGATGTCCACCGGGATACAACCGGTATTTTCGGTGATGGTTGCCTGGATGCGCTTTCCGTAGCAGCCGTAACCCAGCTGAAGGAGGCTACCATTACCGATATGTAATACGGGGATACCCCTTTCTTGAGCTTGATCCAGGATTGCTTGGGTGCTGGGACCGTAGTTTTGGTTGGCTGCAATCTTCTTTAACCTGTCCAGCTTATCATGGAATTTATAGCATTTGGTGCTGGTGCAAAAGTTGTTGATCAGGTCCCTTGCCAGGTAGAGGACCTCTTCGGCCACTATTGGATTTTGATACTCATAGATGATGGTGTAGATCCTCTCTTCCTCGGTCTGTCGTGCCTTTCCGAAGGCCACATCGTAGCCCAGGACATTTTGCAATTCGATACATATATGCTCAAGAACATGGGCAAGGTAGGTCCCCTCATAGAGGCGGTCTACAAAACCTCCTCGGTAGCCCTTGGAACAACTATGGTCCCTCAGGGTGGGAATGTATTCCAACAGCAAATTGTTAAAGTTGGGAATGTCACAGGTGGGAATATCGCTATACTTCTCAAGATCCACCTCTGCCTGAACACATGGTCGGTGGCTGTAGATATTGCGACCATGGTAGATATTTACATGTTTGATTTTCAAAATTGATCTCTCCTCTTATTTTCATTCCGTGGACCACTTGGGAAGGGTTGGAAATGGGACTTACACATTTATTATTGCCTTCTTCTTGATCAGGTCATACCCAAAGTTTTCAGGGAGGACATGGATGGTGACATTGGTCAGTGCAAGGGGCTCATCGGGGTGCTGTTCCGAGATGTTGGTATATTCAATATTTCGACCATCCACAATGGTTGCCACCCCTTTGCCCAAAACTGTGAATGAGGCATTGTCCTTGACGATGATGGCGGTGTCCTCATCGATACCGATTCCTAATATATAGGGATTCTGTGCCACCCCTGCCAGCAGTCTTCCGATCCGTCCCCTCTGGTTAAAATGCTGATCAATGATAACATTTTTGATCAACCCCATTCCCGGAGCCAGGTTGATGGTGACCTTCATTGGAGCCTCCTCGTCATATCCCTCTACGATCATGATCTCGCTCATCATGGAGGCGCCGGCACTGGTACCGGCAAGGACCTTCCCCTGGTTGTAGAACTCATGGACAATGTGATGGAAGTAGGTACCCCCAATGATGCTGGATATCCTCAATTGGTCTCCTCCGGTAAAGAAGAGGCAATCGTATTTTAGTATCTCGCCCAGCCCCCTTACATTGGATTTTTTACGCTCTATAATGGGGATGGTGGATACCTCCCGGGCACCCAGCTCGTAAAAAATATTCTCGTACTCAAGCCCGACCTCGGTGGGATAATTAGTAGCAGTGGTGATCACCCCGATCCGTGCACGCTCCCCCCCGGATCGGCTAACCACTTCCCGAAGGATCCTCTTATCTGCCTGTTTATCCTCCCCACCGCCGATGATGATGAGGGTAGGGGTTCCTTTTTCTGCCATGTTTTTACCTCCTGGATTCAATAGTTAATATTTTTTCCAAAAATTATTTCTATATGCATGATTTGGGGACCCTAGCATCTATCAACTAGTATCTCCCAACTACTTCATAGTATAATAGAACCATAAGTTTTGGTAAGGTGGTGTTGGGATGAGCAGGAATAAGAAGGTTATGATCGTGGATGATGATGGGAATATTGCGGAGTTGATCGCCTTATACTTAAACAAGGAGGGCTATGATACCAGGAAATACTACAATGCCTCCTCTGCGCTGGAGGATTTTTCAAAATATGCACCGGATTTGGTCATCCTGGATATTATGCTTCCTGGAATGGATGGATATGATGTATGTAAGGAGATGCGTAAGAGTTCCAATATCCCCATTATTATGGTTACGGCAAAGGGGGAAACCTTTGATAAGGTGCTGGGTCTGGAATTGGGGGCGGATGATTATATCGTCAAGCCCTTTGATGCCAAGGAGCTTATCGCCAGGGTAAAGGCGGTATTGAGAAGGTACCAGGGGAATGGGGAGGATGGTGGGAGAAGGAGGATGGTTTATCCCAATCTATCCATTGACCTAAGCGACTATACCCTGATCTACCATGGGAAAAAGTTGGAGATCCCCCCTAAGGAATTGGAGCTACTCTACTTTTTGGCATCCACCCCAAATAGGGTGTATACCAGGGAACAGATCTTGGACCAGGTCTGGGGATACGACTTTGTGGGAGAGAGTAGGACCGTTGATGTACATATTAAGAGATTGAGGGAAAAATTGAACAAGGAGGATCCCTGGAATATAAAGACGGTATGGGGCGTTGGCTATAAATTTGAGATCCTTTAACAATGGGGTGGTACCTTGAGATCGCTATTTAGCAAGCTGTTGATTATAAACATCTCTGTTATTTTGGTGGGCTTTATCATTCTGGGGTTGACCATGTCCAATACCCTAGAGGACTATTTCATCCGACAGAAGGAGGAACTGCTGTTGGAGCAGGCAGAGATCATCGCTGAGGAGTACCTCTCTGCCTTCGGAAGTGGGCTGGTGAATCTCAACCGATTTTCCTTTGAGCTGGAAGCCCTGGATCGATACCTGGATGCTCGGATTTGGATGATCAGTCGGACTGGTCAAGTCTATGTTAATTCGGGTTTCGAGGGCATCTCAGATTTCATAAAGGACATGGATCTGGATGAGATCCGGGAGGTGCTTCAAGGGAATATAGTAAGGAGGGAGGGAACCTTCAGAGGCTACTTCCAGGAGCCGGTGCTGACCATCGGCTACCCGATTATGGCTGGGGAGGATGTATTGCTGGGGCTGTTTATCCATGCCTCGATTCCAGAGATACAAAGGACCGCCCTTGACATTCGTAGGATCACCATCATCTCTTTGGTCATCTCCTTTATTATTGCCTTTACATTGATATTTTTGACCTCTCGAAACCTTACCAAGGAGATCCGGCGTATTAACAATGGGGTTCGGGATTTGGCAAAGGGAAATTTCCACCGAAGATTGAGTATCACCAGGAGGGATGAGCTGGGGGAGCTGGCGGCTAATTTTAACAGCATGGCGGAGGATCTGAGCCAGCTGGAGGAGCTGAGGCGAAATTTTATCTCCAATGTCTCCCATGACCTGCGGTCTCCCTTGACCTCCATCAATGGTTTTATTGAAGGGATATTGGACGGAACCATTGGGAAGGAGGATCAGGAAAGATATCTAAGGAAGGTACTCCAGGAGAGCAGGCGTCTGAACAAGCTGACCAATGATATCCTGGACCTATCCAAGATTGAGAGCGGACAGATGGAATTGACTCCGGCTACCTTTGATATCCACCAAGTCATCCTCCACCAATTGGACCAATTTGAAAAAAGGATCGGGGATAAGGAGATCCGGATCTACCTACAGCTTTCCGATCAGAGATTCAAAGCCTATGGAGACCCCCATGCGATAGAGCGAGTCCTATACAACCTCCTGGATAATGCTATAAAATTCACCCATCAGGGTGGACATATTGGGATATCCACCTTCCTCCAGGGGGATAGGGTCCTGGTTCGTATACGAAACTCAGGGGATGTCATACCCGAAGACCGGCTAAAGGGGATCTTTGACCGTTTTAATAAGTTGGATGATTCCAGAGGACAGGACAAGGAGGGTTCGGGGCTGGGCCTTGCCATTGTCAAAGAGTTGGTCAAGGCACATGGTCAGGAGATCTGGGTTCGTAGCCAAGAGACCTTTGGGGTAGAGTTCGCATTCACCCTGGATGCCTTTAAGGAAAGTTAACAAACTATTCACATTCCAGTTAAATTTTTTGGGTAAAATTATTAATAGGCGGAAGGTAGAGACTGTGAGGTATTCCTAATGTCAGGTATATGGTAGTTTAAAGGAGGTAATATTTATGGATAACTATAATGAATATAATATCGGAAAAAGAAGGGGGCTTTCCTTCCGGCAGATTATTATATTGGTGATCGTGGCCTCACTGGTCGGGGGAGCGGCCATTGGTGCCGGTTACCAATTAGCCGGTTATTTCCTTGGCAGTGAAACGCCCGGGGTCCAATTGGAGAACCAATCCAGCCTGGATACCAGGAAGGATTCCCAGGGGAAATCCCCCGCCTCCCAAAATATCCAGCAGCTTGGGGTGGAAGAAATTGTGGAAAAGGTGGGTCCCTCCATTGTATCCATTACCAGCAAGATCCAGACTAGGGATTTTTTCAGTCGAATCAATACCCAGGAGGGCCTGGGATCAGGAATTATTTTTGAGATCAATGATGATGGAGTTATGATTCTAACCAATAACCATGTGATTGAAAATGCCCATGCACTTACGGTCACCTTCAAGGATGAACTCCAAGCGGACGCCAGGGTGGTGGGGGCGGACTCGGATACCGATCTTGCCATCCTACAGATCGATCGAAGGGATCTTCCCCAGGGCATACAAAATGAGATCAAGGTGATAGAATTTGGTGACTCGGACAGCCTAAGGGTGGGGGAGCGTGCCATCGCCATTGGGAATCCCCTAGGGTATAGCGACACGGTTACCGTGGGTGTGATCAGTGCCCTGAATCGAGAGTTGCAATTGGCGGATAAGAATCTAAAGCTGATCCAAACCGATGCGGCAATCAATCCGGGAAACAGCGGCGGCGCCCTGGTCAACGGAGGGGGGCAGCTGGTAGGCATCAATACGGTAAAGATTGCGGACACCAAGGTAGAGGGAATCGGATTCGCCATCCCCATCAACTATGCAAAACCCATCATTGAGGAGCTGTTGGAACAGGGCTATGTTTCAAGACCCTATCTGGGGATTGTGGCAGGTGACATTGATGAGGAGACTGCCCGTCTATATAGTATACCTATTGGTGTTTTGATCTACGATGTTATGGAGGGAAGTGCCGCCCATGGTGCAGGGCTGAAGCGAGGGGATGTGATCATTGAGATGAATGGCGAAAAGATCCTCACCATGGAGCAGCTAACCGGCATCATCTCAGATAGCAAGGTGGGAGATATCATCCATGTGGTCGCCATCCGTGGGGATGAACGATTGGAGATGGACATTAAGCTGCAGGAAAAGAAGTAGGGCCTCATTTTATTGTCAATTAACTTTTTCATTGATATAATGGTAAAGTCGAAAGTATAAGTAGCACACTGGTCTATGTATTTTTAAGGGGGATCTTTAGGAAGTGGAATCCATATTAGAATTTTTAAAAAGTGAACTCATGGTCTTTCTGATGGCGGTCACCCCTTTAATCGAGCTGAGGGGATCCCTCCCCTATGCCATTGTGGTATTGGGAATGGGTTATACCCATGCCTATATCATTTCAGTGGCAGGGAGTATCATTCCATCACCCTTTATCCTAAAGCTGCTGCCCAAAGTTCTTAGGTTTTTAAGAGGGAAGAGGGGCTTTGATAAAATTGCCGATTGGATCACCCGTCGTACCATGAGAAAATCTGAGAGGATGAAAAAGATCACCCTTCTAGGTCTATTCTTATTTGTAGCCATACCCCTTCCGGGGACAGGGGTATGGACAGGTAGTGCAATAGCCGCCCTATTGGGTCTGCCTTATAAGGGTGCATTTATGGCATGTTTTTTGGGAACAATGGTAGCAGGGTTATTGATGCTGATATTGTCCCATTTGGGCTTAATGGTTTTCTAAAAACTTTTTATTGACAGGAAAAACCATGCATGCTATTATAGACAGGAACTGAATAGAAAACACTTATCCAGAGAGGTGGAGGGACTGGGCCCTATGATACCCGGCAACCGGCGAAAGCCAAGGTGCCAATTCCTACAGAAGAAATTCTGAAAGATGAGTTGTTAGCAGAGATAACCTCTTCTTGTGCAGAAGGGGTTTTTATTTTGAGGTAGGGATGTTTAAAAAGCGTGCTGGAGCGCGTATGCTTTTCTATAATTATTTTTAGAAGAGAGGGATACTATGGTTCGAAAATTATTTACTTCAGAATCGGTGACTGAGGGACACCCAGATAAAATATGTGACCAAATTTCAGATGCGGTTTTGGATGCCATCCTAGCGCAGGATCCCAATGCCAGGGTAGCCTGTGAAACGATGGTAACCACTGGTTTGGTGGTGGTAACAGGGGAAATTACCACTACTTGCTATGTGGATATCCCAAAGATCGTCAGGAAAACCATCAAGGATATCGGATATACCAGGGCGAAGTATGGGTTTGATGGGGATACCTGTGGCGTAATCACCTCCATCGATGAGCAGTCCTCTGATATTGCTCTGGGTGTAGACAAGGCATTGGAATCTAAAGAGGGTAGGATGAGTGATGAAGAGATTGAAGCCATTGGGGCTGGGGATCAGGGGATGATGTTTGGCTACGCTACCAATGAAACACCGGAGCTGATGCCCCTTCCCATTTCCCTTGCACATAAGCTCTCCTTTAGGCTGGCACAGGTGCGTAAGCAGGGGATCCTAGGCTACCTTCGTCCCGATGGCAAGACCCAGGTGACGGTGGAATATGAGGGGGATCGACCTGTTCGAGTTGATACCATTGTCATTTCTACCCAGCACAGCCCGGAGGTGGATAGGAAGACCATTGAGGCGGATATCATTCGCCATGTGATCCAGGGGGTAGTACCCCAGGAATTGCTGGATGGGAATACCCGTTACTTTATCAATCCTACAGGTAGATTTGTTATCGGAGGACCCCAAGGGGATTCAGGTCTCACCGGACGAAAGATCATTGTGGACACCTATGGGGGATATGGGAGACATGGGGGCGGCGCCTTCTCAGGGAAGGATCCTACCAAGGTGGATCGGTCGGCATCCTATGCGGCTCGATATGTGGCAAAGAATATTGTTGCGGCGGGGTTGGCGGACAAATGTGAGGTGGAGCTTGCCTATGCCATCGGTGTGGCACACCCTGTATCCATTTTTGTGGAAACCTTTGGAACGGCAAAGATTCCTGAGAAAAGGATCAATGAGTTGATCAGCAAGCACTTTGACTTAAGGCCTGCGGGGATTATTAGAAGCCTGGATCTTAGAAGACCCATCTACCAGCAGGTGGCTGCCTATGGTCATTTCGGTCGAACGGATATCGACCTTCCCTGGGAAAGGACAGACAAGGCGGAGATCCTTAGGAAGGAAGGATTTGGGGAATAGGTTATAGCATGGGAGTCTTCTGTTTCTGAACATGGAACCCTTGAGATGGTGTGATAAGACACTATCTCAAGGGTTTTTTTTAATAGGATAATTTCCCTTGAGGTTCGTCTTTCTGCTCAGACAGCTTTTCGTGAAAAACCTTTCCACAAAAGGGATTGAAAAAGGATCTAATGATTGATTTGTAGATGAAGATATGCCCCTGAGTTTGGTCCTTCTGCACAGACAGCTTTGCCGCTTTCTGATAAAACCTACCGGTAAAAGCGGCACGCTAATTCGCGAATAGGACCAATCCTTAGGGGCTTACTTGTTAAAAATAGCTTTTCGCTGGGGGGTTGTTATTTAGTAATTTTTAATCCCTTTTAACTTTTGATTATTCCATATTATACAAGCCATGACCCATACCCTATACTGACCTTACCTGCAGGGAGCGAGGCCGGCCTCACAACATTTTTGTGGGGTGAAGAATATGAAGGACAGGTCATTGAATGAGCTGGTAAGTCAGGCAAAACAGGGGGATCCAAGGGCTAAGGAGGAGATCATAGATAGGTTCCATCCCCTATTGTTAAAGCATATAAATAGGTATTTTCGGAAGGATCCGGACATGGAGGACCTGTTACAGGAGGGGCGGTATATCGTCCTTAAGGCGATTCATGATTTCGATTTCGAGATGGGGGTTCCATTCCCGGCCTATGTCCAAAGGTGTACCTTTTACTACTATGTGGACCAAAGAAAGAAAAGGAGGGAGCTTGTCATTCTTGATAAGCCCCTGAAAGAGGGGACTTGTTTGAGGGATCTTATGGTATACGAGCAGGCTGCCCCGGATGAGGATGTTATCCGAATAGAGGAGGTAGGGGATCTGCATCGTGCCATTGGGACCCTAAGTCCAAAGCAGAGGAAGGTTATTGTAGGTTACTATTTTCACCAAAAGAGCTTAAATACCCTGGCTAAGGAGGAGGGGCTTAGCTACCAGTCCATGGTGAAACGGAAGGCAAGGGCGATGGCAAAATTAAGGGAGAAAATTTGTATGGACTAATGGGTATATTTCCCCTCCCCTTTCTATCTATAGGGTGTAGAAAGGGGGTGAGAACATGGCAGTAGAAAAGAATGCCGTCGGCACTAGGCTGCAGCTGAGGGTTAGCATCGGTTCGGACGGGGAAGGAAGGGAGATCCTTCGAACAAGGACCTATTCCAATGTAAAGACCGATGCCGAGGACCAAGGTCTATATGATGTAGCCATGGGTCTAGTAGACCTTCAGGAGAACGAGGTGAAGGAGATTCACCGTATCGATGATGTGATCCTGATGGAGGTATAGGCATGGATGGGACGAACTAAAGGAAAGGGGGGAGAAGCATGCCAACCTATCGATTAGAGATGACTTTTAAGAACAACGAAGGCAGAACCAGCAAGATCTCTGTGGATAATGCCAAGTCAGACATCACAGAATTTCAGGTGAATGAGGTCATGAACACCATACTGGATCGCAATATATTTACCTCAGGTGGTGGGGATCTGGTTGAAAAGGCAAAGGCCGAGTTGATATCCATCGATGTAACTGAATTTGAAATTCTTTAAAACAAGGCCTGCCCTTAAGGGGTAGGCCTATTTTGGGGCGTCCAGTCTATACATTTCCTATTTCCAAATATTGAAGAAGGAGGGTTATATATGGAGGAATTGCTAGTGCAAATCGGGAATTATGGGTTTCCCATGGTGATCTCCATCTACCTACTCATCCGATTTGAGGGAAAGATCGCCAATCTAACCGAAAGCATCTATCAGCTGGCAAAGGTGATTGAAACGATGAAGTGATTTCATCATTTGACACCGAACACATGTTCGTGTTATTATAAGAAAAAAAAGGGAGGGAGGGTTCTATGAGGGGGCGAGGTATGAATATGGATAAAGAGATCCTATACGCCATTCCCATGTATAGGGATGGGCAGGGGGACGGGTCCAAGATCCTCTATGAGGGAGGGCAAGAATCCTTCATGCCCTATCACATAAGGACCTTGATCAAAAGGCTTGCCTATGACCACTACATGGATATGATCTCCCTGCGGAGGAGATTACAGGAACAATTGGGGCAACGGAATATTCTACCCTATCCCTTCCACCCAAGGCTGATCCTTCTACCAGTAAGGGTCAGAAAGCCCAGGCTAAAAAAGGATGGTGCCTTTGGCTATATTAACTATGTTTGGATCCAGGAGATCCGCCGGGAGGGGAAGGGTGCCATGGTCATCTTTAAGGAGGGGAGCCGCTTAAGAGTCCTTCAGAGCTATCAGGGTATCAAGGGGAAGATGATTCAGGGGGCCTGGCTACAGGAATGCTTTCTACCCCAGATGCAATATGGTTTAGCCTATGATAGAAAGGAATCGGTCTGCAGGGAGGAGCTCTCCCAGATCATAGGTCAATTGATGGATGTGTATAGGGAATTGTAAGCCAGCTTGTGGAAATGTTATAATAGGGGATGAATTCAAGAGAGCGGAGGAATAGCTTTGACTTCCTTAGAGAGAATCAAGGGCGAAATCATCTCTATCGTCTACTACAATGATGCCAATGGTTATACTGTAGCGGATATTAATATGCAGGGGAAACTGGTCACTGTCGTGGGCTTCTTCCCGGAGCTCCAGGAGGGGGAGCAGGTTACCCTGATGGGGAAATGGGTGGTCCATCCTGACTACGGCACCCAGTTCAAGGCGGAGAACTTTGAGGTGGAGGTTCCCTCCTCGGTGGATGCCATTGAAAGATATCTTGCCTCCGGACTGATCCGGGGAATCGGTCCGGTGACCGCTAAAAGGTTGGTTGACCATTTTGGACGGGACACCTTGGATATCATTCAATTCCATCCCTATCGGCTAACCGAGATAGAGGGCATCGGGGAGAAAAGGGCAGGGCAGATCATCCAATCCTTTGAGGAGCAGCGGGGGCTTCGGGAGGTCATGCTTTTTCTGCAAGGATATGGGGTGACCCCCAGGCATGCGGTGAAGTTGTACAAGAAGTATGGAGACCGGACCATCCCCACCATAAAGGAGAATCCATACAGGATGGCCGAGGACATCTCGGGCATAGGATTTAGGATGGCTGACCAGATTGCCATGAGCATGGGTATCCAGCCCCAATCAGCCTATCGGATTGCTGCAGGGGTGAAGTATGCCCTGTTTCAATTTCACCAAGAGGGGCACACCTATTGCCCTGAAGATGTGTTGATCAAAAATTCATCCGATCTTTTGGGTATTGGGGCGGAAGAGGTGGAGGGCCACCTCACCGATCTGGTGATTAAGGGACAGTTCAAATTGGAGATGGTGGATGATAGGAGGGTGTACTATACCATCCCCTTCTATCGTGCCGAGGAGGAAGTGGCACACCAGATCATCGCCCTTGCCATGACCAAGATGGACAACCAGATACCCGACCTGGACCAGAGGATCCAACGGATGGAAAGAAAAAACGGCATCCTATTGGCTTCCCGCCAAAGGCAGGCGGTTAGGGAGGCAATGCAAAACGGCCTATTGGTGATTACCGGGGGACCCGGGACCGGCAAGACCACCATTATTAATAGTATACTGGATATCCTGGAAGACCTGGATGAGGTGGTACTCCTTGCAGCACCCACCGGTCGTGCGGCTAAAAGGATGACCGAAACCACCGGCAGAGAGGCAAAGACCATCCACCGGCTACTTGAGTACGCCTTTGGCAAGGAGGGGGAAGACCCCTTCTTCCAAAAGAATGAGGAATCCCCCCTGTCGGCGGATGTGGTCATCATCGATGAGGTGTCCATGGTGGACATCCTGTTGATGAACCACCTGCTTAAGGCGATAGAACCAGGGACCAGGCTGATCCTGGTGGGGGATGTGGATCAGCTCCCCTCGGTGGGGCCCGGAAATGTACTCAAGGATATCATTGAGAGCGCTGTGGTGAAGGTCGTCCACCTCAACGAGATCTTCCGCCAGGCCCGGGAGAGTATGATTGTCATCAATGCCCACCACATCAATAGGGGGGAACTTCCCCTTTTGAATGTGGAGAACAAGGACTTTTTCTTCCACCGTGCCCGATCTAAGGAGGAGCTTTTGAGGACCATCGTCGACCTGGCTGCTAGGCGGCTTCCCCGGTATAAGGACTATGATCCCCTAAGGGACATCCAGGTCCTAACCCCCATGAAGAAGGGGGTAGTGGGGGTTCGCCAGCTAAATGAAAGCCTTCAGGAGGTGCTGAATCCTCCCCAATCATCCAAGAAGGAGAAAAAGGTGGGGGAGGTACTCTTCCGGGTAGGGGACAAGGTGATGCAGATTAGGAATAACTACCAGATGACCTGGCAGGTGGTGGGCCACCCCGAAGGTGAGAAGGGGGAGGGCGTCTTCAATGGGGATCTGGGCATCATTCAAAGTATGGACCTGGAGGAGGGCAAGCTCAGGGTCCTCTTTGACGATGACAAGCTAGTGGACTATGACTTTAGCCAATTGGATGAATTGGAACTCGCCTATGCGGTGACCATACATAAGAGCCAGGGAAGTGAATTTCCGGTGGTCCTTATGCCCATTAGTTGGGGACCTCCTATGCTATTGACAAGGAATCTGCTTTATACGGCGGTGACCCGTGCCAAATCCCTGGTGGTGTTGGTGGGGATGGAACAATATTTGGTCCAGATGGTTAAGAATGACTACATCAGCCATCGGTATACCGGCCTGCAGCAGAGGATTCGAACCAAGTTGGAGTTCCTAGAGGGGTAGGGGATGCCATGTCCATTCTTATTCAATTAAAGGAGTATCTTACCGAAGCCCTTTTTCCTTCCGATGGGCGGTGTGCCATTTGCTCAAGGCTCCTGCTATTTGAAAGGGCACCTTTTTGCTACTCCTGTATTTCTACCGTTCCCTATATTCGGGGAAGGAGTTGTGGGAAGTGTGGAAAGCTCATAGGGGGAGGGGTGAATCTCTGTCATGATTGTACCTATGTTCATCATGAATATCAGCAGGGCAGTGCCTTATTCTCCTATACCAAGATTGGCAGGAGGATCATCCAGGAGATTAAATTTGAGGGGAATCGAAGGCTTGCCCATTGGGTTGGACAGGAAATGGGGAGGAGCCTCCTTCAAACCCAGTGGGCGGGGGGCATCCACCTGATCCTTCCCGTCCCCCTCCATGAGCACCGCCAAAGGGAGAGGGGTTTTAATCAATCCCTCCTGCTTGCCCGGGGGATGGTGGAGATCCTGGAGTTGCCCATGGAGGATCATCTACTGCGACGAATCAAGGATACCCCCCATCAGACCGATCTGACAAGGCAGGAGAGGGAGAGGAATACCAAGGGTGCTTTTCGGGTGATGGATCCTGAGGGGGTAGTGGGAAAGAACATCCTATTGGTGGATGATGTCTATACCACCGGTGCCACCATCAATGCCTGTGCCAAAACACTAAAAGCGGCAGGTGCCAAGGAGATCTATTTTTCGGTGGCTGCCATCGGAAAAGACAGTGGTCCTATCGTTTGAAATGTTCTATACAAGGGTAAAAAATGTGGTATAATCAAAAATATGTAATTAGGTCTGTGGTTGAAAGTCGATGCCAGTCGCAGGCGAAACGATCCACGTAAGGTAGTCAAAATGGCTACTGATCATGGTGCGGCTTAGATGTAAGACCAGCCAGCCTATGGGCTGAGAGGAGAATGGTGATGGTAACCCCAAAGCTAAACTTCCAGCTGGCGAGTGTGGGGGCAAAGACCAGGTCAGCTAATTACATATACTAGGCAGACATGAGTCTGCCTTCCTCCCAAACATTTGGTTTAGCGGGGGATTTTTTTTAATTTATTTAAAGGTATAAGGACATGGGTTGGAGAATTATAATAGTAAGGGTGTTAGTTTTTTTAGTAGGGGGTAGTCCTTAGGCTTAAAAATTTGTCGAAATAGGGGAGGAGGAGGTATAGGTTCTCAACAAGTTTTCCACAGAATAAACAGGCTAATATCAACTTATCAACAGGGTTATCCACCTTATCCACAGATAATATGTCCACAACCCTTCACTTATCCACAATGGTTGGATGAAGGATCTAGGGGACTTGTCGAAACATGGAATAAAGATGCAGCCAATGACAAATGATAGGGGTAGATCAACTATTTTTACGATTGATACTTAGTTCACTGGGTATAATAGTGAATATACAAGGATACGCTGTAAACTTAATTTACCATCATACCCTTTCACTTTGAAGGGGATGGGAATATATGCAAGCCCATTGAAAGGAGTTGTTGAGTATGCGTATGACAATAAGTGGGAAAAACATGGTGGTTACTGACGGTCTAAGGAATGTACTTGAAAAGAAGATCCAAAAGCTGGATAAGTACTTTGACCCATCAACCGATGTTACTGCAACTCTAAGCGTAGAAAAGAACAGACACATCCTTGAAGTCACCATCCCAATCAATGGTGCCATACTTAGGGCAGAGGAATCCACTGATGACATGTACAATACCATTGATCGAGTGATGGAAAAGTTGGAAAAGCAGATTGAACGCCATCGCACCAAGTTGGAAAAGAGGATGAAGAATGGCTCCTTTAAGTTTGATCCTTCCGGGTATGTTTCTCAGGAGGAGACGGCTGAACCTAAGCTGGTGCGAACCAAGAGATTTGCCATGAAGCCTATGCCTGTAGAAGAAGCACTCCTTCAAATGGAACTATTGGGACATAATTTCTTTGTTTTCTTCAATGGGGAGACCGAGGAGGTCAATGTGGTATATAAGAGAAAGGATGGCAACTACGGCTTGATTGAGCCTATCTTTTAATAGAACATAGAGTAAATTCAATACTCCCATATCTGCTTATGGGAGTATTTTTATGCTCTTTTTACCCTCCTATTTCAGGGGGTAGGGGATTATTATTGCATAAAGACGGGATCAAGAAGAATATAAGCAATAAATTTATGGAAAAAAAGAGGGAATTGGCAAGAAATATAGAAATATAGAATTAAAATGCCGAAAAAATTAGGAGGACTGATTATAGACATAGCAAGGAGGAAGCAGAATGGTAGAATCCAATGAAGGAAACAGGGGTATCCCTGAAATAGAGCAATTCTTACTTCAGTTGCCATCCATTATTAACTGCAAGGTCATTGAGAATGACCAAAATGAGATCGTTGAAATTCATGTGCTATCCAACAATGATCGTTCTCCTAAGCAGATAGCGCGGGATATTCAATCCTCACTTATTGCCAAATGGAATATACATATCGACCATAAGCTCATCAGCATAGCCCAAATCGCTGATGAGATCACCCAGGAAGTCCCCCCCCGTTTGGCCATCCACCAAGTAGAGTACTCGGTAGATGGTTTGAATGCAAGAGCCTCGGTCCAATTAAAATATAAGGAAAGCATCTATAAAGGGGAGGTAGAGGGGCTAGATACCAGAACGGGTGCATTAATCCTCATAGCCAATGCAACCATTAAGGCAATCGAAGACTATATAGGGAAGGGGCCCTGTTTTTTCATCGAGGATATTGAGATCACTCGCCTAGCTAAAAAGGATGTGATGATTGTAGCGGTGACCCTTTTAACCAATAATGAAGAGAGATACTTCGTGGGTTCATCCTATATTCGTTCGGATACCTATCGCAGTGTTGTTAAGTCCACTCTGGATGCATTGAATAGGTACCTAGAAAAAATTTGATATCAATATTAGGCCGGCAACTTTTTAAAAGCGAAGCGGAGATAGCCTGTTTACCTAGCGGAGGACAGAGTATATAAAAGGGGGCTATTTCGTGAAAAAATTAATGCAAGTTTTAACCGCGATTATGGCATTAATCATGGCTGGCGGAGCAAATTTTAGGTGGTTCTAGTTTAAATATAACATAGGCCGGCCTATTTATTGTAGGAGTGATGATATGGACTTCTTTTCAAAACAAGTAAAAGCATATATCTCCCTTATTGTCCTATTAGGTACCCTTTTGGCTGTGTATATTTTTAGGTTCTTTCCTATTATTTTTAATGTTGATGTGATCCTATTCACCATTATGGCAATCATAGCCGAATCCCTTTTAATTCCATTGCCTAATCAGGGAGGCGTTACCGTAGGTTTTGCCATCATTCTCCCCTGTATCATTTTCTTTGGACCGGGTACCACCATTCTGGTGATTCTTTTACAGAATATATTCCTGGTCATAAAGCAAGGGGATAGATACCACCATATCTTTAATACACCCTTCTATAAAACGATTTTTAATATTTCAATGTATTGTATCTCGGCGGGGGCCTCCGCCTTGACCTATGTGCTGGTGGATGGTTACTACAATTGGAGTATTATGGGAAAGACTTTTGTGGCGTCCCTTATTAGTGCCCTGGTATATATCTTTATCAACGGACTTATCCTTGCAAGATTACTAGCCTTTGTGAACCATACCAATTTTATGAAGATCTGGGTGTCCACCTTTCGATGGGCTATCTTAAATTTTATCGCTATTTCTGGTCTGAGTGTGATGATCGTTTTCGCCTATGCCTACACTGGTATTGAGGTAGTGATCCTCCTATTCGGTCCCCTCCTCTTGGCACGCTACTCCTTTAAGCTCTATCTAAATATGAAGAACAACTTTATGGAAACCATCCAGGCACTGTCGGCGGCCATCGAACAGAAGGATCCCTATACCCAGGGTCACTCCCAAAGGGTATGCGATTTGGCGGAGAAGTTAGGCCAGGAGCTAAAGCTAAGGACCTATGAGCTGGAGCAACTAAGATATGCTGCCATCCTCCATGACATAGGGAAGATTGGTATTCCCGAGAGCATACTCAATAAACCTGGGTCGTTGACCAGGGAGGAGTTCGATCAGATTAAGAACCATCCCCTCATGGGGGTGAACATTCTACAAAAGATCGACTTCCTTAAGGAGGTCACTCTGATCATGCAGAATCATCATGAGTACTATGATGGCTCAGGATATCCGGAGGGTAAGGCAGGTGACAGGATTCCCTTCCTATCTAGAATCATTACATTGGCGGATGCCTACGATGCCATGACCAGTGACCGTCCCTATAGAGCGGCCTTGAGTCCGGAACATGCCATTGAGGAGATACAGGATAAGTCGGGCAGCCAATTTGATCCTCAGGTGGTAAGGGCATTTCTAAAGCTCTATAAGGAAGGGAAGGTAGGGAATGCATGATTATTGAAGGATTTTTTCTATCGTTGGTGATTGGGAAGCTTAGAGGGGGTAAGATCGGTAAGCTAGCCAAGCTGGACCTTAAAAAATGGTACCTATTCCTCCTTGCCTTTGCCTTAGAGTTCTCTCTNNCATTTGGCGAGCTACATACTGCTATTTTTAGGATTCATTTTCAATATAAGGGTTCTATGGTTGGACATTGCCTTTTTAGGTGTGGTTATGAATGCCCTGGTTATTTTTTTAAATGGGGGCAGGATGCCTGTCTCGGTGGAGGCCCTACACCTAGTCGAACTGCCTGACTATGCCGCCCAGCTGATGGGGAATCAGGTTGCCACCCACCAGGTTCTAACCAAGGAAATGACCCTATGGTATCTTGGGGATATACTGCCCTTGATTCCACCCTATCCCTTTAATAAGGTCATCAGTATCGGGGATCTTCTTATTACCATTGGGGTGTTTTTCTTGGTACAGAAGGCAATGAAAAGAAAGGATACATTATTCTCATAAAGATCGGGGGAACCGATCTTTTTTGCTATCCATTGTTTAAAATGTTAAAATAAAATGATGAATTGAAGAAGAATTTGGGGTGAGCTTATGGCACATTTTTTGGAGAAGATTTTTGGGAGTTTTAATGATAAAGAAGTCAAACGATTGATGAAAACGGTGGATCAGATCGAGAAATTAGAGCCCGAATATGAGGGATTAAGGGATGAAGCACTGCGGGCCAAGACCCTGGAATTTAGGGAAAGATTAAAGATGGGTGAAACCCTGGACCAGCTATTGGTGGAGGCATTTGCTGTGGTTCGGGAGGCATCCAAAAGGACGCTGAACATGCGCCACTTCCCGGTGCAGCTATTGGGAGGCATCGTATTGCACCAAGGCAGGATCGCCGAGATGAAAACCGGAGAGGGGAAGACCCTGGTCGCTACCCTTCCCGCCTACTTAAATGCACTTGAAGGCAAGGGCGTGCATATTGTAACAGTAAATGATTATCTTGCCAAGAGGGATAGTGAGTGGATGGGGAAGGTATACGAGTTCCTTGGCCTAAAGGTGGGACTCATTGTCCATGGTTTGGACTTCCAACAAAGGAAGGAAGCCTACGAGGCGGATATTACCTATGGAACCAATAACGAGTTCGGCTTTGACTATCTCCGGGATAATATGGTGATCTATAAGGAGAGGATGGTCCAGAGGGAACTCAACTATGCCATCATCGATGAGGTGGACTCCATATTAATTGATGAGGCACGCACCCCATTGATCATATCCGGAAGCGGAGATGAGAGCACCAAGCTATACAATTTGGTGGATATCTTTGTAAAACAATTGAAGGAAGGGGAGCATTTTACCATTGATGAAAAGGCGAATACGGTAGTACTCACCGAGGAGGGAGATCGGAAGACCGAGAGCTATTTTGGCTTAGAAAATCTAGCCGATCCCGAAAATATGGAGCTGTCCCATCATATAAATCAAGCCCTAAAGGCATATCATTTAATGAAGAGGGATCGGGACTATGTGGTCAAGGACGGGGAGATTATCATAGTGGATGAGTTCACCGGGCGACTGATGTTTGGTCGAAGGTACAGCGACGGTCTCCACCAGGCCATTGAGGCAAAGGAGAAAGTTAAAATTGAGCGGGAGTCCAAGACCCTGGCCACCATTACCTTTCAGAATTACTTTAGGATGTATCGTAAGCTTTCTGGGATGACGGGTACGGCAAAAACCGAGGAGGAGGAGTTTAAGGCAATCTACAATATGGATGTCTTAGAGGTCCCAACCAACCGTCCCATGATCCGGGTGGACCATCCAGATGTAATCTACAAGAATGAGAGGGGCAAATTCAATGCCATCGTGGAGGAGATCAAGGAACGAAACAGACGGGGGCAGCCGGTACTTGTGGGGACCATTTCCATCGAGAAGTCCGAGGAGCTAAGTAGGCTGCTAAAAAAACAGGGCATCCCCCACCAAGTACTCAACGCAAAGTACCATGAGAAGGAGGCAGAGATCGTCGCCCAGGCAGGGCAAAGAGGTGCGGTCACCATCGCCACCAATATGGCGGGTAGGGGTACCGACATCGTCCTGGGAGATGGGGTTAAGGAACTGGGCGGTCTACACATCATAGGTACCGAGCGCCATGAGAGTCGGCGCATAGATAATCAGCTGAGGGGGCGTTCAGGCCGACAGGGGGATCCGGGCTCCAGCCGGTTCTACATCTCCCTGGAGGATGATCTGATGCGATTGTTCGGCTCGGAGCGGGTGATGGGCATGGTGGAGACCCTAGGTCTGGAGGAGGATCAGCCCATTGAGCATAATATGCTGACCCGTGGTATTGAGAATGCCCAGAAGAAGGTGGAGGCGCGCAACTTTAACATCCGAAAGCATGTCCTTCAGTATGACGATGTGATGAACAAGCAGAGGGAAGTGATTTACAAGCAGCGTAAAACGGTACTGGAAGGGGAGAATATCAAGGATGAGATCCTATCCATGCTGGCCTCCTTTGTGGAGGACTATGTCCAGGTTTATACAGGATTTAGCAATGACCCGGAGGAATGGGACCTGGACAGTCTCTGGGAGTTCATGGGTAAAAGCATCCTGCCTAGGAACTATATAGGAAAGCCCGAGGGGGAAATCAGCCGGGAAGAGCTCAAGCAAATGCTATTGGATGCTGCCCTTGAGGTCTACCAACAAAGGGAGGAGAAGATCGGCTCTGAAGAGATGAGGGAACTCGAGAGGGTCATCCTGCTCCAGGTGGTAGATATGAAGTGGATGGATCATATCGATGCCATGGACCAGTTGAAACAGGGGATTGGACTTAGGGCCTATGGGCAGGTGGATCCAGTTCAGGCATATACAAAAGAGGGTTTCCACATGTTCGAGGAGATGGTTCAAAGTATCAAGGAGGATACCTTAAGGTACCTATTCCGTGTGGAGGTGAATAGGGTACCCAAACAGAGGCAGCAGGTAGAGGTGGATCAAATGGTGACCAATAGGGGAGGGGACGCCAAGGCCAGCCCTGTGGTAAAGGGTCAAAAGGTAGGCAGGAACGACCCCTGCCCTTGCGGCAGCGGAAAGAAGTATAAGAAGTGTTGTGGAAGACAGTAGAAGTTGCCAGTTATCGGTTACCAGATCTAAGGGTATTCTTTTGGGGCTGGGTAGAAGGTAGAGGTTCATGGGAGTGCCTGTAGGGTCAGGTAGAAGGTAACTCTAAAGGAATACCCTAGCAACTAGCAACTAGTAACTAAACTATCAAGGAGGAAAGCTATGAGCTTTATAGAATTGGAGCAATATGGTCAGGAATTGGACCAACTGAAGGAGAAAATTGAAGAATTGAGGGTTTCTCTTTGACATTGAAGGGAAGGAAGGGGAACTTAAGCAACTAGAAAAAGAGATGTCGGCTTCAGATTTTTGGGAGGATACTGAAAGGGCACAAAGGATAGGGCAAAAAAACAGGGAGCTACAGAACATTGTAGAGGAGTATCGGAGTTTAGAGCAGGTCCGGGAGGATCTGGAGATCTATATTACCCTAGCCCTGGAGGAAGAGGAGTATGGGATGGCTAAGGATATTAAATCCGGCTTGAAGGAGCTGGAGGAAAGGGTAGAAACCCTTACCTTGCAAACCCTCCTAAATGGGGAATACGATCATTGCCCTGCCATCCTATCCTTCCATGCAGGTGCGGGGGGAACCGAAGCCCAGGATTGGGTGGAGATGCTTCTTCGGATGTACCTACGCTGGGCAGAGAAGAAGGGCTACAATGTAAAAATCTTGGACCAACTAGCCGGGGATGAGGCCGGGGTAAAAAGTGCAACCATCCTCATTGAAGGGCTGAATGCCTATGGATTTTTAAAATCCGAGAAGGGGGTCCATCGCCTGGTTCGGATCTCTCCCTTCGATACAACGGGAAGGCGCCACACCTCCTTTGCCTCGGTAGATGTCCTACCTGAGCTCGATGAGGATATCCAGGTGGAAATTCGGCAGGAGGATCTAAAGATCGATACCTATCGTGCCGGGGGTGCCGGAGGCCAGCATGTCAATAAGACCGACTCTGCCATACGCATTACCCACATACCCACCGGAATCGTGGTGCAATGTCAAAATGAACGGTCACAGCACTTAAACAAGGAATTCGCCATGAAGATGCTTCGGGGGAAATTGTTTGAGCTTAAGGAGTTGGAACAAAAAGAAAAGATTGAGGACCTAAAGGGGGAGTATAGCCAAATCGCCTGGGGCAGTCAGATACGCTCCTATATATTCCATCCGTATACCATGGTGAAGGATCATCGAACCAATGTGGAGGTTGGCAACATCCAAAGTGTGATGGACGGCGATATCGATGTATTTATCCAATCCTATCTAACTATGAAATAATTGTCCCTAAGTTCCCATCCTGTGCTCAGGCCAGTATAGGCTACCCAGTAGATAAGTTGAGGCTAAGGATGTATCTGCAGTAAATAGGGGGTAAAAATTGTGAAACCGATGGTCGGGTTAACCTGTTCCTGTGAGAACAATATGCAGCATAAGGAAAGCGTTTATACCGATGCTGTAAAGTACGCCGGTGCCATTCCAGTGCTAATACCGGTGTTCTCATCCTCCGAGAAGGATATGGAACAGCTATTGAAAAGATTGGACGGTGTGATATTGACTGGAGGGGATGATATCCATCCCATACACTATGGAGAAGAGCCCAAGCAGGGGCTAGGGGAGGTATATCCCGAGAGGGATGAGATGGAGATCGCCTTGACGGTGGAGTGTATTCGGGAAGGGGTTCCCCTTATGGGTATCTGCAGGGGGTTACAGATCCTCAATGTCGCCCTGGGAGGGGATTTATACCAGGACATCTACCGTCAGATCGTTGGGAGGGAGCTCTTGCTGCACAATCAAAACATTGAAGGGGTATTCGGGAATCATTCCATCGATATCGAGGGCGATACCTTCCTGTATGATATCTATCAACAAAAGATCGGATGGGTGAACTCCTTCCACCATCAAGCCATCCGGAATCTTTCTCCTTCTCTAAGGGCGATTGCCTGGAGTAAGGATGGGATCATTGAGGCTGCAATTCATAGGGATAACCCTAAGATATTTGGCGTTCAATGGCACCCGGAGAAGATGTGGGATAAGGATGTTTTTTCAATAAAACTATTTGAATACTTCGTAGGACTACTTTAGAAAAGTGGCATGCGAATTCGAGAATAAGACCAATTCTTAGAAAATATTTATATGCTTTATATACTTTTGAGGAAGGTTTCCTGCTCAGATAGCTCGGCGTTTATTAAAGTGTTTTATTGGAAAAAACGCCTCGCTAATTCGCGAAAAACCTATCCTCAAAAGCTGAAAGCTGTTAGATTGATGTTATACCCTTGAGGCTAGTCTTTCTGCTCAGGTAGCTTAGCCGCTTTTTGAAAGGATCAATATGGTAAAAGCGGCACGCTTAATTCGCGAAAAGATAAGTCCTTAAGGGTCTTTGTTAGCAGTATAGCAATGATAGATGGGGAGAGCCCCTGAGTATGGTCTTTCTGCTCAGACAGCTCCGCCACTTTTTTGATTTAAATATCGGAAGAAGGGGCTTATTTTTTCTGTAAAGGGAACATTGTTTAGACAAAGGAAGGGAGAAATCTATGGAGAGGATCATAGCTATTCTAGCAAAGGAATTTCAGCTTAAAGAGGGGCAGGTGGGAAGAACCATCGCTCTTTTGGATGAGGGGAACACCGTCCCATTCATCGCCCGTTATCGTAAGGAGATGACCGGGGGACTTAGTGATGAGGTGTTAAGGGAGCTAGAGGACCGCCTAGGCTACCTAAGGAATCTAGAGGCTAGGAAGGAGGAGGTCCTGGGTCTTATTGAAGAACAGGGAAAGCTTACCCAGGATCTAAGGCTTGAGATCATGGAAGCCGAGGTTCTACAAAGGGTTGAGGACCTCTACCGCCCCTTCCGACCCAAAAGGAGCACCCGTGCCACCAAGGCGAAGGAGAAAGGGTTGGAACCCTTGGCGGAAATTATTTTTGTCCAAGGGGTGGAGGAGGGCAACCTGGAAGACCTGGCAGCACCCTTTATCAATGAAGAACTGGAGGTCCATACCCTAGGGGATGCACTTCAGGGAGCCATGGATATCGTTGCAGAGTGGATTTCGGACCATCCTGAATACAGGGAGGATATACGGGACCTAAATCATGCCAAGGGTGTGATACAGTCCTCGGCGGTGGATCCCGGTGAAACAAGTGTCTATGAGATGTACTATGAGTTTACAGAGGCGGTTAAAACCATCGCCAATCACAGGATATTGGCGTTGAACCGGGGGGAGAAGGAGAAGAAGTTGAGGGTTAAGCTGCTGAGCCCTGATGAGGAGATTCTAGATTACCTACATAGCAAGGTGATTACAAATACGAATGCCATCACCACCCCCTTGCTCCAATCCGCCATAGAGGATGCCTACAAGAGACTAATCGCCCCTTCCATAGAGAGGGAGGTCCGCAGCTTGCTCACCGAAAGGGCGGAGGAGGATGCCATCAAGGTGTTCGGGAAGAATACTAAGCCCCTATTAATGACTCCCCCTGTTAAGGATGTCCGGGTTCTTGCCATTGACCCCGGTTATCGAACTGGCTGTAAGATAGCGGT
>MTKW01003059.1_pt1 | contig 36853 bp, 25 predicted proteins | sample 1042761 | NCBI WGS metagenome assembly MTKW01 (sample SAMN06205366, study PRJNA360243) | anaerobic digester metagenome | biome: Wastewater treatment plant; feature: Anaerobic digester sludge; material: sludge; isolation source: anaerobic digester fed with sludge from wastewater treatment plant ...
ACAGTCAACGGTAAGAGAAAATAAGCATTGTCCGCAAAGATAGCGCTTGTTAAGGCCAGAGTAATCGCTAAAGTACTGATCACCGAGGCTATTTTCAAACCCAGAAATTCAAAGGCATAACCGAGCACAGGTTTTCCGAGCATCAGGAACAGCATAAAGAATGCTGAGACCTGCGCTGCCTGCGGCAGACTATAGCCTATATCGATCAGATGCGGCGACATATTATTAAACAAAGCATTGGTGGATAAGGTAATTAAGAAATTGGCAGATATAAAGACCCAGAACTTAATGCTCCGGAAAGCTTCTTTGACCTCCAGGCCGGTCAGTTCCTTTTCCAGCTGCTCCGATTCGAATTTGTCCGAAGCCCCGAAGGGACGCAAGTTCAGATGATAGGGCGTAGCCCTGGTGATCACAAATAGGGTTAGGAACAGGCTGACCAGAGTGATAATACCGAACAAAAAAAGTGTTCGCCGCCAACCAACTGTCGGAATCCAAATCCCGCCCAGATAATTGTATACCATTCCCCCCAAGCCCGATCCCATAAAGGCAAAGCCGGTCGCCATCGATGTTTTCTTTTCAAACCAGTTCTGAACCACAATCGACATTGGGATATAGGTTCCGGTGCTGGTTAAAGCAGCCTGAACCATCACTATCAGATAGTAGTGGATCAAATTATGAATATAACTCATGGCAAAGACGCTTGCGGTCAGCAATAGTGCCGCCAGTCTGATAACTTGCATCACGGGCATCCGTTTCAGAAGAAAAGCGCAGATGAATGCGCCGCCGATACTGCCCAGTCCCTTGAGGGTGGTTGCGATAACCATCTGCGGTCTGGTGGCATTTAAGGTTTCCTGTATCGGCGTGATAAATATGCCGGCCGAATTGCCTGTAGAGCCCCAGATCGCTGCCAGGGCAAAAAACAGCGCCAGTACTGTAATCCAGTGCATATGGGGAACTTTACTTAATTTACTGTCAATTGCCATGGTTTCACATCTATCCTCTGGGCAAATTTGGGCTGCGCTTCAAGGCAGCAATTAGCAGAGTATAGCACTAAATTATTTAAAGTCTAGAGATAATTAGGATCGATCTCAAGCCTTACCAAATGATATAAATCCAAAATCTCCTGCTTGGTAAGCGGGCGAAAGTCACCCACTGCCAGATCAGGGTCGAGCATTAGACTGCCAATGCTTAAACGGCTCAAATATGTTACTTCTCTGCCGGTAGCCAGAAGCATCTTTTTGACCTGATGATATTTGCCCTCGGTAATCTTCAGTTGCACAGCATTCCCAGCCAGGATTTCAAGCTCGGCAGGCAAGCATACAGTCCGGTCTGCCAATCTGATGCCCAGCCGGAATTGTTCTTTGTCGGTATCCGTAAATGGCTTGCCTTGATAGAGCAGATGGTACATTTTTTCGACCTGATACTTTGGGGACATCAGTCGGTGCGCCAGTTCGCCATCTGTGGTGAGAAGAATCAGCCCGGTCGTATCAAGATCCAGTCGACCGACACTGGCCAGGCCTCCCGCTTGAAGCTCAGTGGGAATCAGATCCATTACAACCGGATATCTGCTGTCCTTATGCGCCGTAACAAAGCCCTCCGGTTTGTTCAACATCAGATGGGTATGCTTTCTCAAGGTCAGCATCTCGCCGTCCAGAAGAACCTGAGCCGTGGCGGGATCAGACAAGATAAAACCGTGGTCGGTGATCACTTCGCCGTCAACTTCAACCCGCCCTTGTTTGATCAGGCTTCGCACTTTCTTGCGGGTTCCCAGCCCCAACCTCGCCAGGGCACGATCCAGTCTTAATCTAGTCCGTTCAGCCATTTGCTTTATACCTATAATTTGTGTTCTGTTCATTTATTATGGCAAAAAAATTGTGTCTGAATATATGATTGCTCAAATGTATAACTAAAACAACCTCATATTTTCACTTCTCTGATCTTGTGCTGTGAGATGATATACAATGAATTGCAGATGCAATTGAAAATAATGTCAATAGTATATTTGCAATAGTTTACTTACTGTTGAGGAGAAGGAATAAGGAATAATGGCAAAAATCACTTTGGGAAGAACCGGAATAATTACCGATCGCAACGGTTTCGGCGCGCTTCCGATTCAGAGATGCGACATGGAGACTGCCGTCAAAATTTTAAGAAAGGCCTACGAAGGAGGCTTCACTTTTTTCGATACGGCACGCTCGTATAGCGACAGCGAGGAAAAGCTGGGCCAAGCCTTCGAAAAAATCAGGGACAAGATTTTTATCGCAACAAAGACCGCCGCCGATACTCCCGAAGCCTTTTGGGCGGATCTGGACCAATCGCTCTCTCTCCTTAAAACCGATTACATAGACATTTACCAGTTCCACAATCCGTCCGTATGTTATAAACCGGGGGACGGCACGGGTATGTATGAATGTATGTTGGAAGCCAGAAAGCAGGGAAAGATAAGATTTATCGGCATAACAAATCATCGGCCGAATGTGGCTAACGAAGGCGTGGATTCCGGTCTTTATGATACTCTGCAGTTCCCGTTTTGTTATCTGGCATCGGAAGAAGATGTCGAGCTTGCAGAAAAATGCGAAAGGGCCAATGTGGGCTTTATTGCGATGAAAGGACTTTCAGGCGGCCTGATAACCAATTCAGCCGCAGCATACGCTTTTATGACTCAATACAAAGATGTCTTGCCAATCTGGGGAATTCAGCGCGAGCGCGAGCTGGAAGAGTTTTTGCGATATTTCGAGAACCCGCCACTGCTAACTGAAGAGATGCTGGCTCTCATAGAAAAAGAACGACAAGAGCTTACAGGCAACTTCTGTAGAGCTTGCGGATATTGCATGCCCTGTCCGGTTGGAATTAAGATAAGCAATGCCGCGAGGATGGCCCAGCTTATAAGGCGTTCACCATCCGCAAATTGGCTTACTCCCTCTGTTCAGATGATGATGAACAATATAGATAATTGTATCGGGTGCGGACAGTGTATGAGCAAGTGTCCGTATGGGCTGGACGTTCCCAACTTGCTCAAAGCAAATCTCAAGGACTACCGGGAAATTCTGGCCGGAAAAGCAAGACCCTGATACGCAGGATACCGAAACATTACAATAAATAGGTGTCTTTATGATATGAAAAGAGCAGTAAAAGTTTTGTACTCTATCACTTTGGCCATAAGTATGCTGGTTGGGCTTTGGCGGCGATGATGGTGACTGTTTTGATAAGTCTTTGGAAAAGAAGCCGTAAGAAATAAAGAACTGAGGTCGAGTCCGGTATCAACCTCAGTTCTTATAAGTGTATTCTTTTTTCAACCTAATATAGCTTTGCTCCTGCAGGCATGTTGTCGTCCAGGATTAGAAGATTCAGCCCTTCCTTGCCGTTGTATTCATACACCGCCGAGATAACCATTCCTTGTGACGCTATACCCATCATCTTTCTGACCGGCAAATTTGTTATAGCCACCAGAGTTTTCCCGATTAGGTCTTCAGCCCTGTAGTATTCCTTGATTCCGCTTAAGATTATCCGCTCCGTCCCCGAACCATCGTTCAAGGTAAATTTCAGAAGCTTGTCGCTCTTCGGAACCTCTTCGCAATTTAATACCTTCACCACCCTAAAGTCTGATTGCGAAAAAGTTTCAAAATCAACCATATCTGCAAATAAAGGTTCTACTTTTACCTTAGACAGATCTAATTTTTGAGAAGCGGTTGAAAATCGGTTGTAAGTTTTGTCATCTTCCTCGCTAGAACTAGAAACTTGATTGTCAGCCGTTTGAACGCCCAACGGCTTCATGGTTGGGAATTGTTTCTCGTTTAACATATTATCACCCATTATCCTGTAATACACGCATTTTCGGCGTTTTGATAAAAGTATTATCAAGTACTATTCAGCAGTATAAACTGGAAATTTGTTGTCTTTTTTGTTGTCCTCAGACTTATGTGTTGTCTTTTTAAACCACAAATTCAACTTCTATTTTTCGCTTAAAAAACATCCAAATTTTTTGCTAAATTTTCGATTGATTCTTTTTTCTTGTCGCTGTTTACTTCGGCGTAAATATCCATCGTAGTTTCTATACTTGCATGTCCCATGATTTCTTGAATTACCTTTATGTTGGTTTCATTTTCACAAAATCTCGAACAAAAAGTGTGGCGTAAATGATGGCAAGAGAAATGAGGAATTATTATAGGTTCTCTTTTTTCCTTTTTGGCTTTGACAATTTCTTCAGCATTATGAGCTTCCAGAATTCTTCTAATAGCTCTATTGATTGCTGCGGGATTGTGTATCATACCAAAACGGTTTGAAAAAATAAATCCGCTCATACCATCAACAACTGCTGTACAAAAGCCATATTCTTTTTGTCTTTCATACTCTGATTGCAAAGCCTCATAAACCGGTTGCATCATAGGTATTATCCTGATACCTGCTTCAGTTTTGGGTAAAGAAACTTTGAACTCACACTTATAGGTATCCGTTCTCCTTGGATAGTATGTCATGCTGTGATTTACATCTATGGTTCTTTTCTCCATGTCTATATCAGACCACCTAAGTCCTACCACTTCTCCAATTCTACAGCCTGTACCAAGCAGCACCGTAAATATCGGATTCCAATGGACAAACACCGGACTCGAAGCTATATAATTCATGAAAGCTCTCTGTTGTTCAATAGTCAACGCATGCCTCATGTTCTTCTTCTTGGTGTTCTTCTTTTTAATCTCAGCCATTACTCCATCGCTTGGATTATTTCGGATAATATCATCTCTTACCGCTAATTGAAAGGTTGGATGAAGAACTGTATGGATAGTTTCTAATGTGTTTATCTGAAGTCCTCTATCGTTCAACAAGTCATAATAAAAATAAAGTACGTCAGAATATTTGATTTCTCCAATTTTCCTCTTTCCAAATCCTTCTCTTACAAAACGGTCATACATATATGTGTAATTCGTATACGTTGTTTCCCTCAACTCGGATTTTGTTGAGATATACCTATTAAAAACGAAATTCAGAGAAGCATTTCCTGCCACATATACATCTAATCCGTCTAACTGATCCTTGATGAGTTTTTCTTCTCTTTCCCTTAGTTTTTTAAGGTCTTTTGAGTAAATAAACTTCCTTTTCCCATAAGGATCTACATAGCCATAAGCGTATCTTCCATCACTTTCTCTATAGATTTCTCCTTTCCTTAAAGCTCTACCTTTAGGGTCTTTTCTTGCGGACATCTTCCATTCTCCTTTCTATACAAAAATATAGAAGAGAGAACTTTCGTCATTTTTTCAAGGAGTCAGCATATAGCTTCTCTAACCCTGATTTAACCGCCTGCGACATGGTCAAATTATGAGATTTAGCATATTTCTTGAGTTCCTGATATTCGCCTTCAGTCAATCTAACCGTAACTCTATGAAGCATAGGGTCTTCAACTAAAGGGCGTCCCATTTTCCTCATGCCATGCTCCTTTCTCACAACTTGACTTAATTATACTTTTTGTCCGACATTTTGTCAATGCGTTTTACAATTACAACACATCTATGTTTGGTACGGTATCATACGAAAGGTCTCTAAGTAATCATCTAAAATATCACAATTTACTAAAACTAATTTGTTTAGCTTATAAACCGCACCTGCTTCCTTCGCTATTTCCTCAAATTTCGTCTGACACATTGAATATAGCTCTGCACCTTCTTTATATCTAACAAATCTTTTAGCATTAACCTTGTTTTTCATTAACCATCCCTCCTCCCTTCATATCTATATATTTATGGCGTATTGCCGTATTTTTCGTTTCATTTTAAGTTTTATGACATTGGTAGGTGCTTGGCAGCAACATAGGAATCTCACCTCCGCCTCTTCTTCCAGACGAGCCGGCTTAAACTATTGAAGTATCATTATCACTACTTGTATCATCGAACAGGTTGCCACATCTGTTTTTTATGTATTCTTATTTATCGCTTGCTTTCTTGTGTCCTTGATTTTCTCAGTATTCGTATAACCGAAATTTCTTTCAGCAGAAAGGTCATGGCGTAAGTCATAATCCTCCACAAGTAGATAAAGTCCTACCTTGGTCTATTCAGTTGTCAAGGAACAAGTGCCTAATGGCATTAAGAGAGATTTTTAACTCTGACTTTTCTCAAAACACTTCTTAAATAAAAAATGAGGACAGTTCTCCCTTCACTTTATAAAGGAAAATCTGCCCTCATCTACAAGGCGATCACTTTATAAATTCTTCCAACAATACCTTTAGCTTTTTAAGAATGTTGTTTTTTCGCCATTGTATAGCTTGATAACTCACCTTCTTGCCTCTTGCTATACTTGACAACGATTCATCATTGAAATACAAACGCTCTATGATGTCCCTTTCCTCATCGTTTAGTTTTGATATAGCATCTCTTAATGCTTCTATCATCATTTGTGTCTCAACAATTTTCGCCACATCCACACTTTCATCGGCTATATTATCTACAAAGTGTCCGTCATGATCTAATTGCGAAAAGAAAAGCAGGTGGTTTTTTCTGTCCACCTGCTCTAAATACTTTTCATGTTCCCTTTCTCGCCAGTAGACTTTATAAATATCTTCGCTGACCTTTACTTTTCGTCCCCTGACATAAAGGTAATAATCTTTTGCCATAAAGTTTCCTCCATTTCTTTTTTGTCTAAAAATGAACAGACAAAAAAGGAGGACTCCTGCACTTAGGCATGAGAAGTCCTCTAAAACGAACGAAACTTGTTCTATTTTTAAATGTATTTAATTGTGTAGGATAACCAGCGGAAAGATAGACAACTACAAAGTCTGTTAAATGAGCAAACTTTTTTGTTGTGATTTGTCCTCATAATTGAATATATAGGCGTTCTCATCTTGTCCCTCCCACATTACATGTATATCTAACTCATCTTTATGCGTTCACCTTTCTTAAAACCATGCTTATCCATCATAAACGTGTCTATCTTATACCAAATTTTTAAATTGAATTTTCCCTCATCTTTTTTTCTTGTTTAACAACTAAATTTCAATATACCTATCGCATGTTCTATTTATTACTTCATAATCATGGCTTATCATAAGCATTGAACTTTGCCCTTTTAGCTCCATTACAAGATCACATATTTCATATTTGGTTTTTTCATCTAAACTTGAAGTGACCTCATCGAGCAAAATAATTTCTGCCCCACCCAATATAGCCCTCGCCATAGCCAGCCTTTGCAACTGACCACCTGATAATTGATCTGGAAATCGTCCCTCAACTTCTTTGAGTGAAATCCCCACCTTTTTTAAAACCTCATCCATACTTAGTTCAAGCTTATTGGCTCTTGCTAAAGCCTTATCCACCTTTATCGCCGGATTAAATGAAGTTTTCGGGTCTTGTGGAACATATGCAAGCGTTAATCTCTCAAGAACATCCCTGTTTCTATAGAATGTTTCTATCTCTACACCCTTTAAGAACACTTTGCCACTAACAGCTGGCCATAAGCCAAGTATTGTTTTAACAATAGTAGTTTTACCGGAACCCGACTTTCCTGTAAGCCCTAATATCTCCCCTTCATGTAAGCAAAAGGAAAAATCTTTTACCGGCGGGATGTCAAGAAGAGGAGCTTTTCCTGTCAAACACCTTGCTTCTAATATTATATTTTCATTCCTCGCAACCATATTTTTCCTTGACAATAGTTCTTCTTTTGGGGGATCAAGTTTGAAAGCCTTTAATTTACCTTTCGATAGTTTATAATGTTTGGATGATAAGTTATAAGCGACATACTTATCGTGAGTAATTGTTATCACAGTTGTTTGCAATTCATTTATCAATATTTTTAACAAATCCAACACTTGCTCTCTCGTATCTTCATCCAATCCCGATGTGGGCTCGTCCAAAATGAGCAGTTCAGGTTTTCTTAAAAGCACTCTCGCTAAGGCAATACGCCTTTTCTGACCACCGGAAAGTTCCCGTGGATATTTATTTAAAAAGTTCTCATCGATTGGTAAGTTGAATTTTTTAAGTATTTTTTTGCACTCTTTTTCAAAATCTTTTTTATTAGCTGCTAATTCTTTAAGAATATTTTTAACCTGCATGGTGGGAGTCAAACTTGCGGCAGGGTCTTGATCAAGGTGTCCTATTCTCCTCCGAACGACTTGTAAATCTTTACCTTTCAAAGGTAAGTTATTCTTTACCACAAAGTTACCGCCAAATTTTATAGTGCCCGATTCTAAAAATAATCCCTCGCTTATTTCTCCGAGCAAAGCAAAAGAAAGGGTAGATTTACCTTCTCCGGACTTTCCTAAAATACTGACTCTTTCCCCTTTATCTATATTTAAATTTAAGCCGACTAAAATCTTTTTTTGTCTATTTGATATAGACAATTCTTTTATCTCTATCATGTTCTTTTCATCTCCATTGAGTCTACAAAGAAATTAAGTGGAGCAGATAGCAATACTATTGCAAGCAAAGGTGCTAAGGAACCCCACGGATTTAAAGAAAAGCCGGACAAATTGTCAGCCACCATTTTCGGCCACAAAAACAAACCGCTATTTAGGTGTGAGCCTATGAAAGTTACGGAGGAAATCATATATATCGCAGAGATAAAGGAAGATGATATGTCCGTTAATATATTCTTTGAAAGTATAGGTATTATTTCTTGAAACATAACTTTTGCTTCATTACTTTCTCTCAGTTTGGCATATTCGTAAAAAGGGAGATGAAACAACGGTCTTATGTTGCTTTCGTAATAACGAGATGTAAAAGGAAGAGAGAGTACCGTTGAAATAGGTATGATTGCATATACCGAACCTGAAAAAGCATTATACGCAGCTAAGGATACGACTGTAGCTGGAATCATTAAGAGTACATCCAAGAAAAACCTTAAAATTTTCCCTAACTTCTTTCTTTTTGCCAAACAAGCTCCCAGCACTATGCTTAAAGTCCTTGATAAAATAGCAGTCAATAAAGAGGCAAAAAGCAAATCTCTGCCTCCAATCATCATTTGAGGTAAAATCGGACGACCGATATAGTCATATCCCCAATTTAGCGGACCGCCTGTTCCAAAAGCTAAACCCTTGCTTGAAAAAGGATCATCAAAAATGGCAACAAAAAAAGGACAGATTGATGTTATGAGAGCTACCATAAAAAATATGCAAATCCAAAATCTTGCTCTTTTAGTCACAAGACTTCCTCCTCTCTTATGTTTTTTCTTGCTAAAAAGTCTGCTAAGGCATAAAAAATAATGGTAATCGCTATCAGCAGGCTTCCTATGCCCATAACAACAGGTGTCTCACGAGCCTTCACAGCATGAATAAGTGTATAACCCATTCCGGGATAGGAGGTAAGAGTTTCAACAACCATGCTTCCGGCTAAGAGGTATGGAACGGTCGTTGCCATAATTTGAGCAATGCCCGGTAGTGCAGATGGTAGCAGATGAATAAATAAAACTCTATTCCTGCTCAAACCTGCCAAAAAAGCCTCTTTAACATAGGAGCTTTTGGAATGACTTTCTACCATAACCCTCAAATACCTAAACATAGCGGCGGAACAAATGATCCACAAACACAAAGAAGGCATGACCATTGACACAGGATGCTGCCAGACCGTTTTCCCCGGTCCGGGAATAGAAAGTACAGGAAAAAGTCTGAGTTTCATGCACAGCGACATAATGAAAAGCACAGTTAAAACAAACTCCGGCAAGGCAGCTAAAAGCACAGCTGCTCTTGTTAGTATTCGAGAAAAGGCATTCTTGTAATATCCCGAATAGACAGCCAAAGGTATTGTTATAAAAATCAGCCCTATAAATACAATAAGTGAGAGACTTAAAGAAGATATAATGGGGGTTTTAATAATTTCTGCTACACTACTCTCGGACAATAGGGTTTTTCCCAAATTTCCTGTTGAAAGGTTTTTAAGCCATGCAAGAAATCTTTCGCTTAAGGGTCTATCCAGCCCCATTTTTTGCTGTAATAAGGCCACAGCTTCGGCTCCTTCTTTTCCCACCTTATTGGTTGCCGCATCCCCTGGCAATATTTCCATCAATAAATATAAGACAAAAACAGCTAAAAGCCATATAATTATAATTTTGAATATAGTTGGAACAAGTTTCAACAAAGAAACTTGCCCCAACTTCATATAACCTCTTTTCTTCATATATAATCTTATTTCTCTGGGTTGAATGTTGCAGTTGCAAGCCAAGGTATGGTTTGATTAATTTCTGTTTTTAAACCTTTGCGGTGTGCCAAAATGTCTTTTTGATAACCCCAAATTAAATCTCCCCCGTTATCGTGTATATCTTTAGAAATGGCGTAAATATACTCAATTTGCTTGTTTTTATCATCTGTGCTTATCGCTTTCTTAAAGTTGTCCTCAGTTATATCTGAATAATAACCGGACACATTATACGGGGAAACTTTTAAAACTTGACTTTTAAACTCAGTTATAGGTGAACGGTTTATCCAATAAAAGGTAAAGGCGGATTTTTGATAAAGATCTCCCATCTGTGCAAAGAAAGTTTGCGGATCTAATTCTTCCACAACGACTTTTACTCCTACATCTTCAAAATCTTGAACCATCATCTTAGTAGCATTATTAAGACCGGGTATAATATCTGATGTGACTATAGTAAATTCCGTTACGCCTTTTTTCTCAAATATTCTTTTTGCTTCCTCTTTATTCATTTTTATCTGCTCTATATCCTCAGGATAGGTTGCGTAACCCATTCCAAGCATATCATTGCCCACTTCTCCATAATCACCTAATAAGGTAGCAACAAGTTTTTCTCTGTCTATTGTAAGCTTAGCTGCACGACGAATTTCAGGGTCGTCAAATGGTGCAACTCTCGTATTAAGTACCAATTCCAAAGCACTCGCTCCGTCTAAAGAGCCAGACGGCATTTCTATATCTTTCTCTTTTGATAAAATTTGTACTGCGGAAGCATCAAGCCCCCAAGCGAAATCTATCTCTCCTGTTTGTAAAGCTCTCGCCTTAGATGATGAATCAGGTATATTTAGGAGTGTCACTTCAGAGATTGACGGTTTACCTGCATAATACTTTTCGTTAGCCTTTAGGGTAAATCCTGTCTGAGCGTCTCCTTCAACATAAATATATCCTCCTGCTCCGATACCTTCAAAAATACCGTCTTTTACCACAGGCGACCACATAGCAAGACTTGTTTCTATAAAATCTGATGCCGGTTCTTTTAGCACTATGGTTGCCGTGTTCCCTTCAGCAGTTGAATTTTCAAAATCTACATTTGTATAAACAGATTGGAACATTTGTTGTGCAGCAATATATTGCAGGGAATCTATAATATCCTGCCCTGTTGCTTCCTCGCCATTTGAATATACTAATCCCTTTTTTAGAGTAATTGAATATTCATTAAGCTCCTCATTTGCGACTATACTTTCTGCCATTCTGAGTTTTGTTCCTTCACTATCCATGGTCGCCAAGGAATCATACACACACATCATAAGCAACATACCACCCGGAGGTGATACAGTTGCAGGGTCCAAACTGTCAGTAGGATTAAACATAACGCCAATCTTCAATGTTGAAGATTTATTTTCGCCATTTGTCGCCTTTTGTCCGCATGCACTCAACAAGAGAGTAAACACCAATAATAAACTGATAATCATTTTTTTCTTCATTTTTATCTTCTCCTTACCTAATTACTAAATCCTTTTTATAACTTCGTGATAAATTAAAGCCTGAAATTATTAAAACTATAAGATCCAGTGCGGGTTGCGAATACCATATTCCCATATTTCCAAATACTCTTGGCAAAATCAGAATGATAGGGACAAATAGTAAGACTTGTCTTAACATTACTAACACACCTGCTGTTTTACCATCGCCTATTGATTGGAAATAGGTAATCGCCATGATAACGATACCGTAAGTTATAAACCCAGAGTAGAATGTCCTAAAATAGCTAATCCCTTGACTCAGAACTTCTCCTTCCGCACCAAAAAGAGTAAACAATTTATCGCTAAAAATCATAGACGGTATCCAGAATATTGCTGCTAAAACAGTGGAGCTTACCAAAAACACCTTCATTATCTTTTTAATTCTTAAGTATTCTTTAGCACCATAATTAGTTCCAACTGCCGGCTGTAAACCTTGACTCATTCCCCATATCGGAATAAATGAAAACGCCTGAGTTTTCATGCATATCGCCATTACTATTCCGCTTATTTCACTTCCGTACACAAAAGCTTGCCTATAATACAACGTCTGTTGAACAATAGAAAGAACTTGCATTAACATTGCAGACAGTCCTACACTGAAGACTTCTTTTGAAATTATTTTATCGTAGCGAATCTTTCTAATTTTAATTGTTTCACTTTTTGTTTTAAAGTGAATGAATGTAATTATCGCTTGAATAAATTGTGCTGTAATTGTAGCAATAGCAGCACCTTCAATAGCTCTGTCTCCCATAGCTATCATTAAAACTGGGTCTAATATAATGTTTATCAATGCTCCTGTGCCCATAATAAGCATTGCTTTTTTCATCAACCCCTGACCACGCAGAAGCATATTTGCACTTTGCATAAAGTTAACAAAGACTGAACCGATAAAAATAATCCTGATATATCGAACTGCTAATCCTTTTATTTCCTCGGTTGCGTTTACCAAATCGAAATAGTATGGTGAAAACACAATTCCTAAAACAGTGATTACAGCCGACAAAGCAATAATCCAAAACAATAAATTGTCCATGATTCTACTGATGGTTTCTTTATCGCCTTTTCCTATAGCTCTACTCAAAACCGAGGCAGAGCCAACTCCTATAAGAGTTGCGATTCCTGTGTTCAGCAATGTTAACGGTATTGTAATTGATATTGCCGCTAACGCTTGTTGACTTATAATGTTTCCGGCAAAAATTCCGTCTGCCAGAGGATATAGTCCAACTACTATCATTCCGAGAATTGCCGGAACGGATAGCTGTAACATTAAACTAAAAGGCTTTTTAGTTAATATATCCCTTTTTACACTTTCTTCTTGCATCATCGTATACCTTTCCTTCTAAAAAACTTATATACTCCAATAGTCGATAAGACTGCGATTGCCGAATATAATGCTCTTTTTTGAATCTTATTCATAGTTGCTCCTTTCTTATGCTTATATCTTCTTAGTTTCTTAATTTCCAAGACTCGGAAATATACTTGGCATTAACCAAATCCTTGTATAGACCTTCGTTTTGCATTAAGGCTTCGTGAGTTCCTCTTTCTTCAATTTGACCGTTGTTTAATACTAAAATTTGATCTGCATTCCTTATAGTCTTGAGTCTGTGTGCAATCATAATTACTGTTTTGTCTGCAGTCAGACTTTCAATTGCGTCCTTTAACTTATCTTCATTTTCAGGATCAATATTGGCTGTCGCCTCATCGAAAATAATAATTGGAGCATCTTTAAGTACGGCTCTTGCTATGGAAATTCTCTGTTTTTCTCCTCCCGAAAGATTGGCTCCTCCCTCTCCGATGAGAGTTTGGTATTTGTCAGGAAGTTTCATAATAAATTCATGGCATCTTGCTTTTTTAGCAGCAGATATGGCTTCATCTATGGTTGCATCCGGACTGCCAAATTTAATATTATTTTCCACAGTATCTTCAAAAAGGTACACATTTTGAAAAACCATTGATATGGAGTTCATTAAATTTTCTATTCTATAGTCCTTGATGTTTTTTCCACCTATCGTTATTCCTCCTGAGTCCACATCCCAAAACCTTGCAATTAAATTACAAAAGGTTGTCTTTCCGGAACCCGACGGTCCGACGATGGCAGTTAAGCTCTTTTCTTTAATAAAACAGGACACATCGTTTAAGATATTTCTCTTGTCATAGCTGAAAAATACATTTTGAAATTCTATGTCGTGATTTTGTATGCTCTTTTCAATTCTTCCCTCTTGCATGTCAGGAATGTCGTTTACAAAGTCCACGGAGTCTATTGCGTTTTCAGCTGCTCTTAGAATTGCCATGTTTGAGCCTGCCCCTATCAAACCTTCAAAAATAATAAAACTTGCCATAATCATCATAATTGCTTCGGGGAGTGTTATTTCACCACACAAATTGAATTTCACAGATGCTAACACCATGGCAGTAGTGGTAATCCCTAAGATTATTCTTTGAACAACCACATACGGTATTACGCTTTTTTCCATCTTCAAGAACAATTCTGATGCGTCCTTGATAGCATCTTCTAATACCTCGTTGTTTTCTCCGCCTAAATTGTATGACTTGATAACTTGCATCCCCTGAATGGTAGACAATACATTCTTTGTCAACTCTGACTGTGTTTTTGTAATTTTCTCAGCATTAGATGTTGATTTTTTTTCCATGAGAGAGGTAACTATTAAAAAGACAATCACACCGCAAACGGCAATCAGACCGATTTTATAATTAAATATAAGAGTGAACAGTACAAATACTGATGTGTTTAAAATTCCGCCAAGCACCAAAACCAAAAGCATAGGTATCCATTGCTCTGCCTGACTTAAAGTTGTCGTAGCTATAGTGGTCAACCTACCAAGACTATAATCGGAGAAAAAGCCCATAGGTACTTTTTTTATTTTTTCTCCGATATCTATCCTTTTATTAGCAGCCATAAAATAGCCTGCATGAGTTTGATTCATTTGTGAAATCTTTTGAGTGATGATTTTGCCCACTAAAGAGATTAAAAGTATAGCCAAGCTAATAAATATAGATTTGTAGTCTACCGTGCCATTAAATATTTCGACTAACACAAAGTAAATAGCCGCAAATTGAAACGCATTAAATATTGCATGAAAAAAACCGGCAACGATGGACTTTTTTATATTTCCTTGCTCTATTCCGGAAAAGTTCCATATTTTTCTGAATACTTCTATCATTACTCGTCCCCCCTTACGCTTGCCTCATACATTTCTTTGTAAAGCTCAGATTTTTCTAATAACTCATCATGTGTACCTGAATTTTTCACTTTGCCATTTTCTATAACGAAAATCCTGTCCGCATCCGTAACAGTTCTGAGCCTGTGTGCAATTATTATTAAAGTTTTACCTTTTACCAAGTTGGCGATTGCACTCTGCATAATCGCCTCATTTTCTGGATCGATATAAGAAGTGGCTTCGTCTAAAATTACAATAGGTGAGTCTTTGAGCATGGCTCTTGCTATGGATATTCTTTGCCTCTCTCCTCCTGACAAATGCCCGCCGCCTTCACCTACGACTGTGTCGTATCCGTCTGACAGCTTTGATATAAAGTCATGACAAGCAGATTTCCTTGCAATATCTTCCACTTCTTCATCAGTAGCGTTTTTGTTTCCTATGCGAATGTTTTCTCTGACTGACATATCAAAAAGAAAGTTATCCTGAGATACATAAGAAATAAGAGAAGATAATCTTTCTAAAGACATATCTCTTGTGTCAACATCACCTATTTTGACTTCTCCTTCATCAACATTCCAAAACCCTGCGATAAGCTTTGCCAAAGTTGACTTGCCCGAACCTGACGGCCCAACAAATGCGGATACAGAGTTCGGCTGTATAGTAAGACTTATATCATCTATCACTTTTTTATCTTCTTCATAAGAAAAGGCAACATTCTTCAGCTCGATTTTATAATCCCTTGTTTCGTAGTTTTTTTCCGTATTTTCTAAATTTCTTGAATTTAGGATTTTACCTATTTCGCTTGTAATCGTACTGATTCTGGACAAGTCGTCCATATAATTCATAATCTTTATAACACTCGAAACAGTTGCAAAAGATAAAACTATTATTGTAATAAGGGTTGAAAAACCTAAGCTTCCGTTTATATAAAACAAAATCCCGAAAGGGATTATTGTCAATATCCCCATAGGAGATAGGAGCCTTCCTATAGCCACTCGACTCATAGTTTCGCCCATCCAGTTGTAATAAAAGCCTGCATTGTCATATACCGCATCAGAATATTTCTTGTAGGAACTTTCACTCTGATTAAAAGTTTTGATAACTTCTATGCCGTTGATATATTCAACTATGGCATTATTCATCCCCTGACCAATGGAAACGGATTTTTGAAAATTCTTCTTATATTCTTCGTTCATTACGCTCATCATCACTGACATGCCCACAATCAAAGGCACTAAAGATAATAGAGCCAATCTCCAATCCAAAACAAACATATATATCAGCAAAAGTATGGGTCCGACAAGATTTGCAGTAAATTCCGGCACTAAATGAGCAAGGGAAGTTTCCATGCTGTCAACTTGCTCTACTATGATATTTTTTAACTCTCCCGACGATCTGGACATAACATCGCCCAACGGCATTTTGAACAGTTTCTTAGAAATATCATTTCTTATTTCTCCAAGAGAACGAAAAGTAGCTGCATGAGATATAGCCGAAGAAATGCCCGCCGATATTTCCTTTATCAAGAACATAAGTAAAATCATCATGCAAGTTGATAAATAAAAATCTGTACTTTTAATTCCGTCAATAAGAGCAATTATTATCTTTGCCATATATACATACGAAAAAAGATTTGCTACTACACCTGCAATAGCTAAAACAATTGAGGTAATATATTGTCCTCCTCTTTTTTTTACATATTGTTTTACTAAATCCATATATTTTCCCTCCAAATTAAGTTACTGTGTTAGTCTTAGCTAACCCAAGAGCAAAAAAAATAAGGTGAAGAATCACTGTATCTTTCCTTTGTCGTAATAATCAAAAAAAAGCCTTACAACTTCTATAAAAAACCCTCTGTTCCTTATAAAATTATCTCTTGCATCAAGGATTTCACAGCCGAGCATAACAGTGTTCATGAAAAAGATTATAAAATCTGAAGTATTATATTTAAAATCTCCAAGCTTAATACCGTCAACATCTTCGCCGTATTCAGAATAAAGTGCTTCGTTAACCAAGATGGGATAGAGTTCCTTTAACTCGTTATTATTCTTAGCCGCCTGCAAATATATGACATATATGCTCATTAGTTCATTTTGGTCTAACATTTTGTCAACAATCATCTCGGCTAATGCGTTTTTGTCGAATTCGCCGGAATATGTAGCCATAAATTCTTTTACCTTTGACATACGGTAAGCCATACCTTCTCTCATAAGATCGTGCAAAATATCTACCGTACTTTTGTAATAATAGTAAAATCCGCCTTTTGATAACGATGTTTCGGAAATTATTTCCTCCATCGTTGCCGCATCGAAGCCTTTGCGAATAAAAACCTTTTTGGCAGCATCTAATATTTCGTTTTTTCTATTTTTTCTAATAGATGTTTCTTTCTCGCTCAAAGTAATACTCCTTAATAATTAAAATCAAATAACAAAACCGACGGTATCGTCGAATTTAAGATTAGCATACTCTAACTATGTTTGTCAAGAATAATTATCAGTGTCAACTTAAAATTTTTGTTTTTATTAAAAAATGGGTCGGTACTTTATATGACCCCATATATAAAAATCTATACCAAATCATACTTATTTGAGGTATAATATGGGTAATATTTAATAAACGCTTAATGCTTGCTATCTTAATTACTCTTTTGTAGCAAGCACAGCCTTTGGATAGCCAAAGGCGGAAAAATTGATGAAGCAGCCCTTTGGGAACTGCTTCTTTTTTTATCAATTTTTGACTTGTTAGGGAGTACCCTAAGACCCCGAATTCACAAAACTAAGGAGGAAAAACATGGAGAACAGAACGAGAAACAAACAGCTCATTATCAGATTAACCGAAGAAGAAAAGGAACTTTTTAATGCCAAAATGAAATTGGCAAAGTGTCGAAATATGAATCATTTTGTCAGAAAATGCGTATTGGAAAAGGAAATTTACGAGGTAGATTTAGAGCCTTTTAGAGAGTTGCACGAGCTACTTTCTAACGCAACGGGCAACATCAATCAAATTGCAAAAAGAGTAAATTCTACAGGTGTTATCTACCGAGATGACATTCAGGATATCAAGCTTCAGCTTGAGGGTTTTTCAAAAAAACTGATCCAGATTTACTCTTTACTCTTAAACAGGACGACAACTAAAGAGGACATTTAGCTATGGCTATTACAAAAATTCATCCGATAAAATCTACTCTAAATCTTGCAATCGACTATATTACAAAGTCGGAAAAAACAGATGATGAAGTCCTTATATCATCAAGACATTGTCATCCGTCTACGGCTCATTTGATTTTTAGAGATACAAAAGGAAAGTCCGGAACTCATGCAACCATCCTTGCAAGACACCTCATTCAGTCTTTTTTACCGGGAGAAGCTACACCCGAAAAAGCACATGAAATTGGACTTGAGTTGTGCAAAAAAATCTTAAAAGATGAGTATGAGTTCGTCATTGCCACTCATGTAGATAGAGGGCATATCCACAATCACATCATATTTAATAATGTCAACAAGAAGACAGGGATATGCTATAAGAGCAACAAAAGAAGCTATCACCAGATCAGGTATCAGAGCGATAAGCTCTGTAAAGAAAATAATCTCTCCGTCATTGATGAACACTATGAGAAGTTTAAGAAAAAGTATAAGACAGCCGGCAAGTCTTGGTACGAAAATGAACAAGCAAAGAAAGGTGCTTCATGGAAAAGCAAGCTTCAATTTGACATCGACAGGATAATAAAACAGTCTAAAGATTGGGACGAATTCCTTAAAAAAATGGCTGAACTCGGCTATGAAATTAAGTACGGCAAACACATAGCCTTTAAGCCGAAAGATAAGGCAAGATTTACAAGAGCAAAAACAATAGGGGAGGATTATACAGAAGAAAGGTTAAAAGAACGCATAGCTGAAAGAGAGTCCGTTAAAACTTCCGGTGTCAAAAAACGCATTGGGAATGTCATTGATATGGACACTAACGCTAAGGTCGAGGAAAGCAAAGGTTATGAGTATTGGGCAACCAAACACAACCTTAATACAATGGCTGATTCCGTTATCTTTATCAGAGAACACGGTATTAAATCTGTTAAGCAGCTTGATGAGTATATTCAAAAAACCGCTGATGAAAGACAAAATCTGCAAGAGAAAATCAAATCTATTGACAAGGAAATGGAGCAGCTATCGGACACTATGGAGCAAGTTTACACTGTTAAAAAATATCGTGAACACTATAAGGAATATAAGGCTAATCCTTCGGATAAGACATTTTACGAGGAATATAAGGCTCAAATCACCCTTTATGAAAATGCTCTTTCCGAACTAAAAAAGTCTTACTCCAAGCTTCCAAATTCAAAGAACATTTTAGATAAACTTGATGAATTACAAGAAAAAAAGAACACCCTTATGCAAGAGTATTCTTCTTCAAAATCTACAATGGACAATCTTTACAAGATACGCAAAAACTATGGGATTTACATGGGCAAAGAGATTGAAAGATAGAGTTTTAGCCTAAGTTTTACATACAGCTAAAGCTCTATGCTCTTTCATTTTATGCTAACTTTTTTACTCTCATACAACGCATAGCGTTTAAAACAGCTATTACGGTTACCCCTACATCCGCAAATATAGCAGCCCATAAATTCGCCATACCGACAGCACCTAAAATCAATACAATAAGCTTGACTCCTATAGAAAACCATATATTTTCTTTGACAATGCGTAAGCATTTACGAGAAATTTTTAAAGCCGTTGCTATCTTTAACGGATCATCATCCATAAGAACTACATCTGCCGCTTCTATGGCAGCATCGCTTCCCATTGCCCCCATTGCAATCCCAACGTCTGCTCTGGATAAAACCGGAGCGTCGTTGATACCGTCTCCAACAAAGGCAAGTTTATTGCTCTTCTTTTTTTCTTCAGCTAAAAATTGCTCAACTTTTGTGACCTTGTCTTGAGGTAATAATTCACCGTAAACTTCGGATATGCCTAACTTGTGGCTTACTTTTTCGGCAACATCTTTAGAATCACCTGTAAGCATAATTATCCTGTTAGCTCCGGCTTGTTTTAAAGCTCTAATACCTTGAGTGCTATGTTCTTTTATAACATCGGATATAACAATATTGCCAACATAATTACCTTCTAAAGCAACATAAAGAGCAGTTCCTGATTGATTGGATTTTTCAAAGTCTACACCTATCGACTTCATCATTTTGCTGTTTCCGACATGAACTTTCTTTCCGTCAATATCGGCACTTACACCTTGTCCTGAAATTTCATTGACATTTTCTACAAGGCAATTCTCCGATTCTGTTGGATATGCCAAGCGAAGCGATTGGGCGATAGGGTGTGTGGAATATTTCTCCACATTGGCTGCAAAATGCAGTAACTTTTCTTGGCTGATTCCTTTCGGATTAACCTGAACTACTTCAAATACTCCTTTTGTCAAAGTACCCGTTTTATCAAAAACAAATGTCTTTACTTCAGACAAAGTTTCCATGTAATTTGAGCCTTTGACAAGCACTCCGTTTCGGCTTGCTCCACCTATTCCCGCAAAGAAACTTAACGGGATACTAATCACCAAAGCACACGGACAGCTTATAATCAAAAATGTTAAAGCTCTGTATATCCACTCCGTCCACATGGATTCCTTACTCATAGCCGTTAATACAAGAGGAGGCAATATCGCAAGAGCAAGAGCAGAAATAACAACTACAGGTGTATAAACTCTCGCAAATTTTGTAATGAACTTTTCAGAATTTGACTTCCTTGAGCTGGCTTCTTCTATAAGCTCAAGCACTTTGCTTACCGTAGATTCTCCGAACTCTTTTGTAGTCTTAATTTTTAAAAGACCGTTCAAATTGATACATCCGGAAATAACTTCATCGCCTTCAGCTACATCTCTTGGTATAGGCTCTCCGGTTAAAGCAGCAGTATTTAGAGATGATTTACCGCTTAATATAAGTCCGTCTATCGGTATTCTTTCTCCGGGCTTAACGACAATCACTGTCCCTACTTCGACTTCATGCGGATCTACTTGCACTAAGTTTCCGCTATCTCCCTCAACGTTTGCGTAATCAGATGCTATATTCATCAATTCAACTACATCTTTACGACTTTTGCCGACCGCATAGCTTTGAAACCATTCGCCTATCTGATACAAAAGCATAACTGCAATAGCTTCCACATAATCTCCGTTATGTAGTCTGGCTAATACAATGGCACCAATTGTAGCAATGGACATCAGCAAATTTTCATCAAATGGTTGGCCATTTTTAATTCCTTTAGCAGCCTTTATTAAGATATCATACCCGATTAGCAAATAAGGTATTAGATAAAGAGCAAGACGAGGATTGTCGTCCACATGTATAAAATGGATAGCGACCATTAAAACGGCTGTTATTATGATGCGTAACAGATTCTTTTTCTGAGTTTTATTCATGCCCATTCCTTTAATAAAACACTTCGCAATCACTTTCTACTTTTTTGCAATTTGCTCTTACTTCCGGCATGACGGTTTTAGGATTTGCACCTTCTTCAAATTCAACATTCATTTTTAACATCATGAAATTTACAGATGCGTCTTTTACACCCTCTGTTTTCTTGGCAGCGATCTCCATCTTGTCGGCACAAGCAGCACAATCTACTTCGATCTTGTAAGTTTTTTTCATTTTAAACCTCCTGATTTTTAATACTTCATTCAAATAAACGTTTATATGTTATAATTATATTGACCTCATTTTTAACCGTCAATTCGGATTGAAATAAAGGTCTTTTAAGGATATGTTTTTATCTAATAGGGATATTGATTATCTTTTAGGGATATACTTTTGTCTAAAAAGGAGATTTAATATGGCTACGGAAAATAAACTTGATTCTGAATTAAATTTAATGGATACCAATTCATACAAAGTTGTTTCCGAACAATTTTCTATGCTTGGTGATGCTAATAGGCTGCGTATTTTTACGCTCTTATGTCATAGAGAAGAATGTGTAAGTGAACTCGCTAAAATAATGTCTATGTCTACTTCAGCAACATCAAGCAGTTTAAAACTTTTAAAGTCCGCCTCTCTTATAACAAGCAGACGTGAGGGTAAAGAAGTGTATTATAGAATTAACGACTCCGGCAAGTGTCAGTTACTACACTACGCCATCGAAAAGATGATGAATCTTATATGTCCCGGTCAATTCGATCTTGACTCGCAATTTTTTCACGAACATATCAATCCGTTAAATAAAGAACAGCGATGCTACATCGAAAAAATACATGATGATATTCTGGAAAATCTCGATAAGCGTATTTCTATAAATGACTTGGCGGTAAAATATTCAATCAGTCCTTCCGCTTTAAAATATCAATTCAAAAAGGTATACGGCAAATCTATTGCTGCTCACATAAAGGAACACCGTATGGAAAAAGCAGAAGAACTGTTGAGGAAAAGCGATTTGACTATCTACCAAATCGCAGTCAGCGTCGGTTATTCAAGTCCGAGTAAATTTAGCAGTTCTTTTAAAGAAGCATTCGGACTTTTACCAAACGAATATAGAAAGATTCATCAGATGTAATTCTCCGGTATTTAAGAAATAAAATATTTGGGCAATAAAAAACAGTCGGTGCAGTCCTAAGACCACACCGACCATATTTTTATCTCTCAGCTTCTTTTGATGTTTCCTTCTTTTCTTTAGGCTTTTGCTTATCTTCTTTTTGAAAGTCCTTAATTTGCCCTAATATGGACTTTTTATCCTTGTCTTGACCTTTCATCTGCTCTTTTGCTTTTAAGAGCTTAGAGGACAGAATACGGACATTAGTATGTTCCTTACCGTTATCATCAACGGAAGTTCGCACCTGTCCGAATAGCTTTACAAAATCTCCTTGCTTGAAGTCTTTCGGAATGTCTCCCTTTTCTCCGTAAGCAGAGCAGTTTGTATAGATCTTGTTGCCTTCATCGTCTTTTGATACAACCGAGAAATTTACTACCTTAAAGGCTTCTCCGTTCTTATTTTCTCTCTCGACAACATCAACATTGCCAACGATATTACCAACGATATTTACAAGGTCATCTTTTTCTTCCTGAACATAAGGGAGGTCTTTTATCTGCCCTTGTTCTCTTAATTCGTCAATCATGTAATCAAACTCCTCGTGCAGCAAATTAACCGTGTCGTTTTCCATATAAGCATCATATAGCTTATCTAAGGCACTCTCGTCATTGATACCTTTTTCAACGCTGATAATCGCTTTTACGAAGTCCTTGTGATCATCATTTACCATATTCTCAATTCTATCTCTCATTGTTTTGTAACTCATTTTTTATCTCCTTTCATGGTAGAGGGAGCTTATCGCTCCCTCATATTGCATATTCTCGTTCTTTTTTACTTTGTTTTTCTTCATTTTTACTTTCGTTTTGGTAGGCTCTTATCTGCTCTAAGATAGACGGCTTATCATCTCTTTTTTGATGGTTTTCCTCTTTTACATGAAGATTATCCTCCACATCGTAAGCTGATTCAAAATAATCGCTATCCTTGAAGTCATGGTCATATCTGTCGGGTATGCCGTCATTGTCAAGGTCTTTAGAAAGCGGATCATAGAAGTTTCCGTCATCGTCAATTTCAAGCCCCATAGCTTGCCTTAATTCGTCCTCATCAACCGCAACAAAGGTGCTGAAGTCTCCGTTTTCCATTTCAAACTTCATGACATCAAGAGCCTTTTCAACGCTGCCGTTTTCTTTCAGATAGTCATAATGACTTACAGCCGTACCGTTAACATATTGAGTTGCTGTGTAGTCGGTAAGGTTAAGCTCAAACTGAATTTCGTATTCTCCGTCCGGTGTAGTCGTATAAGCAATTCCCACATGATTTAAATCAGGAAATAGAGTATCAAACACTTCATAAGTGTAGCTTTCGTCCTCATATTCATATTTGCAGAAATCTACAATGGCTCTTTTTACATCTTCAAGTAACGGATTGTCATTTACCTTTTCTTCGACCTCTCCCATGTCAAGCAGCTTATTTAACTCCGCAAGCCTTAATACTTTTGTTTTTAATTCCTCTGCTTTTTCAAAAGGCTTCTTTAGTTCCTCTTTTGCATTTTCAAGCTGTTCTTTTGTGCTTACGAGCTTTTCCTCTAATCTTTTCAGTTTATCGGGCATTCTCTCAAGAGCATTGTCAAGCCTTGTAATATTACCTTCCGCACTTGTTCCAAGTTCTCCTGAATGCTTTGCAGCACCGTTTAAACTGAAATTATGGTCATTGGTAAAGAAGTTATAGCTTACTTCCAAGTCCATATTTCGATACTTTCCGATTACCTTGCTCTCATTGATTTTTACTTTGGAAATCGCTTCAAGCAGCTTTTCTCCGGCTAATTTTTTATCTGATATTTTTTCACCGCCAATAGTGATTGAAGTAAATTTTTCTTCGCCTTCAGCTTTCGGCTCGACATTTTCGATATCCTTTTTTACAGCTTCTATGAGCTTTTCTGTCCTTGTTATTTCTTCCGGATAATTTTTAGCCACTTTGTCCTCTAACCTGTAACGATTGGACTTGTAGTTCGCTTCAAGCATTTTAAGTTTTGTAACCTCATTATCCAAGTCCATCTTCTCCTTAATTTTAGGATCACCTGTTGCCAAGGCTTTAATCTCCGCATAGTTAAGAGAGCTTTCGTCCACATCTTCCGCAACTCTTACAGGTGCTTTTGAAGTCATTATCTGAGAAATGAACTTTTGCTTGTTCTCGATGGTCTGCCACAAATACGCATCAAAGGTATTCTCCGTTACATAACGATAGATACTTACTTCCTCATTTTCATTTCCTTGTCTTACGATTCTACCCGCACGCTGTTCGAGGTCGGCAGGACGCCAAGGCACGTCTAAATCGTGAAGTGCAATCAGCTTATTTTGCACATTTGTGCCGGCTCCCATCTTCTGTGTAGAGCCAAGTAGTATCCTTACATCGCCTTTTCGCACCTTTGCAAAGAGTTCGTCTTTTTGCTTATCAGAGTTTGCCTCATGGATAAAGGCAATTTCTTCTTTTGGAATTCCCATCGCAACAAGCTTGTCCCTTATGTCATCGTAGATATTAAACTCTCCATCACCCTTTGGTGTGGACATATCGGAAAACAGTAATTGTGTGGACTTGTTCTCTTTGGTCTTTTCCCAAATGGCAAATACATTTTTTACGCAGATATTTACCTTACTGTCAGAATTGTCAGGGAGCAGGGGATTGATTAAACGTTGATCTAAGGCGAGTTTCTTACCGTCATTGGTAATTTTGAGCATATTATCCTCATCAGACTCTACAACTCTATTTCGCACATCGTCAGCTCTTTCGGACAGACTCTTTAAAATCTCCTTTTGTTCCTCGCTCGGCATTGTTTTAATAACTTCATAGTGTGCTTCAGGAGTTGGAAGATTGAGCATATCCGCCGTCTGAATATCAGCGACTTCCTTAAACATACTCATAAGTTCAGGTAAGTTATAGAACTTAGAGAAACGAGTTTTTACCCTATATCCCGTTCCCTCCGGAGAGAGTTCAAAGGCAGACTGTGTTTCTCCGAATGTAGAAGCCCAGCTGTCAAAATGCTCCAAGTTGTTTTTCTTTAGGCTTTCATACTGCAGATATCGCTGCATGGTGTAAAGCTCTGTCATGGAGTTGCTTACGGGAGTCCCTGTTGCAAAGACTATTCCTTTACCGCCTGTCATTTCATCCATATAGCGACACTTCATAAACATATCCGAGGACTTGAAAGCTTCAGACTGTCCGATACCCGCCACATTCCTCATTTTTGTGTAAAGATAGAGGTTTTTATAGTTGTGTGCCTCGTCAATAAAGAGCTTATCTACGCCAAGCTCCTCAAAAGTAATCACATCGTCTTTCTTGAAATCGTCGTTTAGCTTTTCAAGCCTTGTCTCTAACTTTTTCTTGGTCTTTTCAAGCTGCTTTACCGTAAAATTTTGATTTCTGTCATGCTTATATTCCTCAACATAGTTTAGGATTTCATCAATCTGATCCTGAATGTGTTTCTCTTGGTATTCCTTTGACATCGGGATTTTTTCAAACTGCGTATGTCCGATAACAACAGCGTCATATTCTCCTGTGGCAATACGGCCGATAAAACGCTTACGGTTTTTCGGCTCAAAATCTTTCTTATCCGCCACCATAATGTTTGCACCGGGATAGAGCTGCATAAACTCACGACCGATTTGCCCTGTTAAATGGTTCGGCACAACAAATAAAGACTTAGAACACATCCCAAGTCTTTTAGACTCCATTGCTGAAGCTACCATCTCAAAAGTCTTTCCACTTCCCACCACATGGGCAAGTAGGGTATTTCCTCCGTATAGGCTTCGTGCTATGGCATTTCTTTGATGAGGTCTTAACTCTATTTCCGTATTCATTCCCTCAAAAGAGAGATTGCTTCCGTCATATTCTCTGTTACGGATAGAGTTAAAACGCTCGTTATACAGCTTTACAAGCCTGTTTCTTCTTTCCTGATCGCTGAATATCCAATTCTTGAATTCCTCTTTTAGAAGTTCCTGTTTCTGCCCTGCAAGGAGAGTCTCTTTTTTGTTTAAAACAGAAGTTTTAGTTCCGTCAGGATTTACTATCTGGTCAAACACCTTTGTCTCTTTAAGATTTAAAGCATCTTCAATCAGCTTGTAGGCATTCACCCTTGATGGACCGTAGGTCATCTCCGCAAGGTCATTTCCTCTGTCTCTACTTTTCCCCTCGACATTCCATTCACTTGTAAGGTTTGAGAATTTGACTTTTATGTCCCATCTTGCGTATCCGGGAGTTTTTAAGGTTTCAAAGACAAATTTCTCTATGTCTTTAATCGGTATCCATGTAGCACCGAGTCTAACGCTTATCTCGCTTGCTTCAAGTTCTTTTGGCAGAACTTTTTCAAGCTCTGCCTTTTGGTATTCCAAACGGCTCATTTCATAGCTTATAAGGTCTTTTTCCTTTCCGTTTTCCGAATATCCGAGATGAGGCAGTTCTCTTTCCGTCTGTCTGAGTTTAGAAATGTAGCTGTCAACAATGGCAATCTTATCTCTGATATTTCCTGATAGGTATTCATCTTTTGTTACATAGCCGTATTTGTAGGAGTTGCTGTCATTAGCACAGGCAAAGGGTAAATCGCCATCTTCCAAGTTAAAAGAAAGCGGTCTGTAGAAGTTTTGTTCTTCTCTGATATTTAGATAAATCTCTCCTCTTAATTCTTCTATCAGGGTAGGTCTGTCTTTATCCGTAAGGCTTTCCATATAGTCAAAGTCAACATAGCCTTTTTCAGATACGGATAGTACAAGTGCTTCAAGGGAAGTATCTACATGGTCTATTGCCTTTGCCTTTGTTATTGTCCTTTTAGTAAATATATCTCCCTTTTCTTTAAAGTTTTCTTCTTCATCGAGAATTTCAATGGAAGATACAAGAGGGAAGTTGCTATCCTCTTTTAAGGCTCTGGTATTGCTTATATTATTGACATAGCCATGCTTTTTGGAAAATCGGTCATAGACTTCATTCAGTTTTTCTTGAGCTTCCTTAACTTCGTTATCTGTAAAATCCTCTTTCTGTTTGTATATAACATCTTTTAGGACTTCGTTAAGCTCAAGGTAGTCTTTGATTTTCTCCTTGTTTTTGTCCGTTACTTCTTTTTTGACAAATAGGGAGTTTTCTCTGAAATATACCTCATCATCAATAATAGTGTAGGAGAAGTTTTTAATATCGTCCGTTGCGGGAATAGCACTTATTTCATCATCAAGCAGCTCTATTTCTTCATACTTGGCATTTTTTGAAATCTCCGCACTTGCTCTTGTAAGAAGTTCTTTTAAGTCGGCATTTTCTTTAGGTAGGCAAGCTAAAGTATCTCCAAATCTACCTGATACTTCTTCCATGTTTCCAAGTATCATTTCAGGATGATCTACAAAGTATTTGTTATAGGTCAATCCGTTTTCATCTTCTGCAAGGTGCAGCCAATCTTCATCTCGCTCTCTAACACTGTCCCTTTTCTTTAGAAAGATAATGTCTGAAGTTACTTCCGTTCCGGCAACGCCCTTAAAGGTGTCATTCGGAAGCCTTATTGCTCCCAAAAACTCGGCTCTTGCTGCAAGGTAGCGTCTTACACTCTCGTCTTTTTTATCCATCGTTCCTGAAGATGTGATAAAAGCGATAACACCGCCGTTTCTCACCTTATCAATGGATTTTGCGAAGAAATAATCGTGGATAAGGAAGTTATTTCGGTTATACTCCCTGTCATTTACCTTGTATTCTCCAAACGGCACATTGCCGATAACCACATCGAAGAAGTTGTTGGAAAACGAGGTTTCTTCAAGTCCCTTAATCTGTATATCGCTTTCCGGATAAAGAAGTTTACCGATTCGACCGCTTACAGAGTCAAGCTCTACACCGTAAAATTTACTGTCGCTCATTTCATCAGGTAAATTCCCGATAAAGTTTCCGACACCCATACTTGGCTCTAAAATATTTCCGTTCTTAAAGCCCATATCGGAAAGTGTCTTATACATGCCGTCAATGACTGTTTTAGGTGTGTAAAAAGCTGTTAAGGTAGATTCTCTTGCCGAGTTATATTCAAACTCCGATAAGTTTTCTTTTAGAAAGGCTCTTGCTTCTTTCCATTGTCCTTCTTTACTCTCATCAAAAACATCGGCAAGTCCGCCCCAGCCGACGTACTTGGCTAAAACTTCCTGAGCTGTAATGTCAAGCTCTCTTTCTCCGCTTTCCACTCGTTTAAGAATGGAGATTGCTTCAAGGTTATAGTTTAGTCTTTCACTTGGCGTTAGTCTTTCAGGATGTGTTTCTTCCGTAATTTTGAAGTTATGAGCTTCTGTTATTTTGGAATCTTTATTTGTCTCTAATTTTTCTAAATCCGTTATTGCTTTCGTTATTTTTTCTTTATCTTCAAAATCTTCTTCAAGCATCTCTTTAAGAGAGGTCATATAGGCAAAATAATTTCCATTTTGTAAATCTCTATAAATTTGTTCTACACTTTCGTTTCTGTTAAGAGCTTCTTTACCTATCGAATCATCATAATGATAAGGATCAAAATCATACGCTATAGTATCTATTCTTTCTGCAAGGTCATAAAGTTCATCTTTTTTATAGGTTAGATTTTCAAACAGACGCTCAAGGTCGCTCTCAAGGCGATAGGGTATAACATCGGAGCCTGTAATCATTCCGCCAAGATATTCGGTATTGTCTTTTACAGTTACCGTCTTAAGACCGTCTCTCATATCGTCAAATCCGGTGATTGTACCTTCTTTACCTTTGTAAATTACTTCATCACCAACGATAAATTGAGGTCTTTCAAGGCTTATTTGAGTAAGTAGTTCGGCATTATCAAGAGCTGATACAATCGGAATTTGGTAATTGCCGGCTCGATTAGGATTAAGCCAAAAATCCGTTTTCTCCGTTATCTCATTTTTTCTTATTTCTCCAACCGTATATTCTTCATAGTCAAAGTAAACCGTATCGCCTATTTTAACCGTAAACTCACTTGAGACACTTTCCGCTTTTTCGTCCAAGCCTACTTCATCTTTAACTTCTTCCTTGCTTTCCGGCTCATATCCCATATCTATAAGCTGTTCACGGTAATTTAATAGATTGATTGCAGACTCTCTTGGGACATCGTATTTCTCCATCATATCGTCAATTTCAAGGTTATAATTGTCGAATAAGGAAGCTTGTACCGGAGCTTTCTTTCCGTAAAACTCTTTAAATTCGTCAAAGCCACGGATAATATCATCGTCAACGATGTGGTAATCTTCATCAATGACTATATTAGGTATCTCATCATATTTACTTTGACTTTCTAAAAGGTAGTATCTGACACCGTCTATTTCCTCTTTTCCTTTGAGGTAGAAAGTATCGTTTATTCCGTCAAAGACTATACCGTCTCCTATTTCATCGGGCAGATAGTCCCTTTGCAGTTCTACGGCTTCTTTAATTAAACTTTCCTTTAGCTTTTCATCTAAAGTATCCTCATAGAAGACAAGACGACCGCTTGCCTCCATCATAGCGACAGATTTATCGCCAAGATAGTAGTAAGCAGCACCGTTTCCGGCAAGCTCTTTTCTTAAGCCTTCTTCCTTAACCGCCTCATCCTTGGCAAAGGTAAGTCGCTTACCGAATGCTCGCCTTAATTCTTCAGATGTCATTTGTTTTACAAGCTCTGTATCTTTAATCTCTCTGAAAGTCTTAGGGAAATCTTCTAATATCAATCTTTGAGCGTTCATTTCCTTTAGTTCGTCAAGATTAAAATATCCCCATTCAGGTTCAAAGCCCAAGACTAAGCCGAAAGCATCTCCGGTTTCTTTATTGTACTCGGTCATATACCAAGTCCAATCACTCCTGAAAGGAATGATATATGCTGCATGGACTTCCTTGTCCGCTAAGTCTATATCTTCCTGTGCATATAATTCCGGAACTCTTTCAAGCATTTCATCGGTCATTAAGTCATAAGGATCGTCTTTAGAGTAATAAGTTCTTTCCCGTACTCCCTTTTCTTCAGCTTTAATTTCTATCTCGTTTTCTTCAAGATAGAGGTTTTTAGAAAGCAGTTCGTCAATATGCTTTGCAACATTTGACCAAGTAAGGAAAACATCGTTACAGTCTTTCTTGTCAAGTTTGACACCTTTTGCATCGTGCCACTCTCCGCTTCCTGTCGCTCCCGATACGGCATGAGAGCGTCCGCCTGTTCCGTACTCATTTTTTAGGAAATTAGCTCTTTCTTGAAGAGTATGATTCTCTTTGAAAAACTCTGTAATTCTTTCTTTCCCTTTATCTATTCCGCTTCCTCTTGAAATAGCAGCAAGAACTTCATCATCTGTAATAAAGGCTTTGACTTTAGAAATCTCGCTTAAATGAGAGCTATATTCCTTTCTTGGAAGTTCAAGCTCCTGTAATCTTTGATATAGACAGTCCGATTTATGATAGTGAAATCTGAGGATATTCTTATCTTCTCTGTATCCTTCTAAAAATCGTCCGTATTCTTTAATAACTTCTTTTAGATATTCAGGATTTTTCAATGCTTCCGACAAGTTTTTCGTTTCTTCCGGAAAACCGCTTCCGCCTTTTTCAAGAAGTTCAAAGTAGCCCTGTGCTTTTCCGTCTTCACTTAAATCACGGGAAAGATACCATAGAGATTCTGAAATCCTGTCTCTTTCATAGTCAAGTGCTTCCGAAAGTTCCACATTAGTAGCAAACTCGCCGTTTTCCAAAAGTTCGTTTATTCTCTTTGCAGCATCGCTCCAGCTTAAAATCTGCGTATCATCTTCTCTTGCAGATGTGCCATAGGCAAAATGAACACCTTTATCCGAATACCAGGAAGATACTTCTTTATCATCTATATAGAATCCGTTTCCGCCTTGAAATGTATCTTTAAGGTATTCTCCTAATTCTTCATCACTTTTTCCTTTGGAAAACTCAGCGATAACAGGAAGTCTGCCTCCATCGTGATTTCCTCCGTTTATAAGGATAGTGTCTATATCCTTTTGGCTAAGAGGAATAGTAAATCTTATCTGTTTATATGAATTTTGAGGTAAAGAAAAAGAAGCCTTATCAGCTTCTCTTATCTTTTTATCCGTATCTTCTTTTAGATTTCCACTACTTCCTTGATTGTCATCTCTTTCAAGGCTGATATCATCGCCTTGTACTGCGGATTCTCCTCGCTCTCTATCTTCCAAGCTTCCATCATCTTCGGTTTCTCTGTTCGGATAAACTGAATCGCTTGTTTCTGAATATCCATCAGGTGAGCTGTGAGTTTCTTCTCCTTGTATAGATCCACCAACATCTCGAAGTGATTCTGTTCCTCGCTCTCCGCTAAATAATCCAGCCTCATCACTGCGTATGTCGGATTCGGATATTCCTTGATGAAGTCCGTCTGCTCCTCTAAGCTGTTCAGCGTATTCTCCCTGATTTTCTCTATTATCTCGTCCGTACTCTCCATTTCGGAAAATTCGCTCGTGTTCACTAATTCTTTCCTGATCATCTCGTCGAAGTACATTGTTTTCTCCTTCCTCTATTTCTTTTTCTGTTTTATTATATCCCGCTTCTCTATTTCTTAAAACTTCTTTTTGAAGTTCCTGCTCTTTACTCTTTTGTATCGTAGCATCTATAACCGTTCCGCTAATATCAGATACGGTTTCTCCAAGCTGCATAAGAGAGATACTGTCAAGTCTTGCAAAGTTTTCTCTCAAAAGCTCATTATCCACCTGATAATTCAGCTTAAATCTTGAAGCTACTGCATAGCTTATGGAATCCCTTACGAATTTCACAAAAGATATTCTATCTTCATCGGCTATTCTAAGCTCATTCATAAGGCTGTCTATCTTTTCATCGCCATAAATTCTGCTTAAAGAAAAGATGTTTTCATAGCTGCTGCTGCTTTCTTCATAGCCTTCACTTTTTACCATTTCCTTTAGGACATCGACATGATTTTCCCTATCAAACTTCCATAGATTTACTTCATTGACTTCTCTATTCCTTGAAACCGTTTGACTTACATCGAAGATATAGTCCACTCTCTTTTTTACGCCGGAATCTTCTAAAATCGGAATCCCTTTTTGCCCACGCATAACCGTTCTTCCGAAGCGTTCTCGCCAATAGTCAAACTTGGCACAAGCCACTGCTTCAGGATTTTTACTATAGATGCTGAGCTGACTTATAAAATCGTATCGTTGATTGTTTCCTACGACCTTTAAAAGCTTAAGATATTCTACTTCACTATCTAAAACATCTCGCTTAATAAGCTCCAAAATGTTATAAAAATCGTTTATTCGCATTTTTACCTCCTTCTTTTTTGCAAACAAAAAAGGCGGTTAGATTTTACTCTAATCACCTTTATTTCTACGAGTTGCAACTTACTGCAACTTAAATCTTCTACTACAAAGCTCTATTTTATGGTCTTTATAGCACTATCCCACCAATATAAATTATGGCTTTGCAACTTATCGCTACTTCATAATTGACCATTTACCTAATTTTGTTGATCCTTCATACCGAATGAGTCCGTTTTTTCATTCCATAATTAGCATTAGCTTACTTGCTATATATTGAAATCGCTTCTTTTATCTCACTTTCTATGCTTTCTAAAAAATTTTTTTTAGAAGATTTTCCCTGTGCTATGTCGGACAGTTCCATTTCCCACTTTGCTGTTGTTTCAGCAGATTTAAAATTATCTGCCACAATCGTTACAAGGCTGATTCCTTTGTGTGTAGCAACAAGGTTTTTCTTATCCCTTTCTATAAATCCTTTATAGATTAGGTTTTCTATAATTCCGGCTCTTGTTGCAGGTGTTCCAAGTCCTTTTCTCTCGACCTCAACATCTTTTTCTAAAGCCTCATTTCCCGCCGTTTCCATTGCCTTTAACAGCGTATCTTCCGTAAAGTGTTTCGGAGGTGTCGTAAACTTTTCTTTAATCTCTTTGTCTTTAATATCAAAAGCATCTCCTTCGTTTATATTCGGTAAAACAACATCTTCACTTTTCTTTGACTTATATTCTTCCAAATACTTTGTAAATCCCTTGTCTACAACCACTTTACCGCTTGCTTTAAATTCAAAAATATCGCTTTGGTTTTCATATTCAGCGATAATCTTTGTAGTATTTTCAATTAACGGATAACTTACGCTTGCATGAAACTTGTTTAAAATCAGCCTATATACTTTGGCTTCACTTTCAGGAAGCTTGGATATATCTTCATCAAGTGAACTTGCTGTCGGAATAATGGCATGGTGATCTGTAACTTTGGAAGAATCAAATACTGTCTTAATTCGCTTTGTGTCAAAGTCATTTTTACCTAAAATATTGTTCACCGTGCTTGTAATCATGTCTTCGGTAAGGCATCTACTGTCTGTTCTCGGATAAGTGATTAGCTTTTTTTCATAAAGACTTTGAGCATAATCAAGCGTCTGTTTGGCACTAAATCCGAAATATTTATTACACTCTCTTTGAAGTGTCGTAAGGTCAAAGGGCAAGTCCGGTTTTGTGATTTTTTCTTTTACCTCCACATTCTTTATTGTAATCGTATCTCCGATGACATTTTTTAAGTCCTCTGCAATGTCAAGGCTGTCAATCCTGTCCGTAGATAAGCTAAAGCCGTCAAGAGCAAGCTCTAAAGTATAGTATTTCTCTTTCTTGAAATTTGCTATTTCATCATCTCTTTTTACAATCATGGAAAGGGTAGGTGTCTGCACTCTGCCCACGGAATAGTTTTGCTTATATAAGCAAGAGTAGAGTCTGCTGATATTCATTCCGACAAGCCAATCCGCAATAGCTCTTGTCTGTGCCGATTCAAAGAGATTATCGTAGTCTTTTCCGTCTTTTAGATTATTAAAGCCCTCTTTAATCGCACTGTCTTCCATTGAGGAAATCCAAAGTCGTTTCATATTCTTTTTGCAGTTCGCCTGAAGATATACAAGTCTAAAAATGCTCTCTCCCTCTCGACCTGCATCACAGGCATTGATAACCGTATCAATCTCTTTATCGTTCATCAGTTTTTTCAGGATATTAAACTGCTTTCTTGTCGTTTTTGAAATCACATATTTATATTCTTCAGGAATAATCGGCAGGTCTTTTATGTTCCACTTGGCATATTTTTCATCATAGCTTTCAGGATTTGCCATCTGAACTAAATGTCCCACACACCAAGAAACTTTATATCCGTTTCCCTCGTAATAGCCGTCCTTCTTTTTTGTTGCTCCGATTACTTTCGCAATGGATATGGCAACACTCGGTTTTTCTGCAATAACTAATTTCATTTATTGTGTTCCTCCTTTTTCGCATAAAAAAGACGATTAGATATGTATTTTTCTCTAATCGTCAATCAAATCTTATTTTTTTTTAGTAAGTTATCTTATTTTTTCTATGAGTTCCATCGCTGTACTTATCACATCATCAAAACTGACTTCTTCTGCATAGGTAAATCGTTTTTGATAACTTTTCCATCGTGTTTTAAGGTCTTGCTCATCTTTTAAATTCTGTAATACACCAAGAATGCTGTCTATGTTAAAATCCGTGTTTCTGTGCTTGAATGTATTTTGACACGCTTTCTTTAGACTTCCAAAGTCTATTTCCGCTTTCTTCAGATGATATAAAACATAAATATCATAGAAGTCCTTACTTCTGCTGTTAAATACCCCTCTTTGAAAGACAGTTTGAATCTTCTCGGCAAGCATTGTTTCTATGTTATAGGCACAAATCTCAAAAACTTTATCGCTAAAAATGCTTTTATACTCGTAAGATATTTCATTTGGTGTAATCGGATCGCCTGTCGCTATATCAAGCGGAATAACCTGTCTTATATTTTCCAATCTGCAAAGAATCTTAATTCTAAACCCGCCGTATTCATCATCTTTATGGATTTCTTCAATCTTTTGAATTTCATAAGTAATACCGTTATCTTTTCCGGTCTGAAGAATTCTCTTAAATCTTTGTTCAATATTTTCTTCTGTAAGCGAGAATCTTCTTATCAGAAAATCAATATCTACTGTACTCCTTTGCCTGATTCCAATTACATTTGCAAGTAAAAACCCACCTTTGAAAATAAAATTTTCATTCTCATCACTATCTGCTATCTTTTCTAAAATACTTTCTAAAAAATAATGCGTCTGTACCTGATTAAAAGTAAGCCCTGTTTCTTTTGATATTTTTTGGCATACAGCTCTCAACTTGCCTTTATTCATAAACAACCTCCAAAATTTCTTTTACTTTTTCATATATCTTCATCTTCTTGGAATACTCATATAGCTTATTCAAATCCTTGTTTTTATCACGAACATATTTGTTAATGGTTTTAGAAAACAGCTCCGTCTCTATCTCGTTTCTATTTTTAACAAAGTCACAAATCGTTCTTTCCAAGTCATAGACTTTTACAGTATTTCCAAAGACAGTTTCACATTCTGTAACGCCCAAATTATAAATCGCTTTTGTTACATAGCGAACTTTTACATTTCCGCTTATACGATGAGGGTTATAGCCTTTATACACTGTGATTTCTATTTCCTCCGGGATTATGTCCGTAAATTGATGAAGATAGAGAGCAGATACATAGGAAAATATAGCAACTTTATATCGTTTATGAAAAAAGTAATATTCATCATAGTCTCCGTCAGGGAGAATGTATATTCCTCTGTCTGCTCGAATAATCTCACCTGTTTGTGCCATTCGTGTAAGATATATCGTAGGAATATTGGAGTCTCTTACCTCTTTGCTTGTAATGACCCCACCTGTTTTTTTCATATTCTCTTTTATTTGTTTTGTATAATCCATAGTATCCCTCTTTTTGTTGCATTTGTGCTTACATTATATCGTTTAGTAAGCACGATTGCAACTAATATTTTCATATTTCAGAAAATAGGGTAGGGCGAAAGATACTATTCTCTCGCCCTTGCTTGCATTTTTGCAAATACTATACATTACTCCTCATCTTCGTTATCTTCCAACACTTCAACATCATCTGTTTCACTTACTTCCTCATCATTGTCATCGTAGTCTTCCGCTTCTGAGAAGAAATCATCATCTTCCTCCTCAAAACCTTCAAGTTCCTTATCTTCCTTCTTTTTTACAACCTTGAAGTAATAACCGGCTCCCAATGCTCCAACTACCACAAGAAACAGAATAAGGTATGTTCCCATATTGCTTTCTTCTTTTTTCTCAGGCTCAACTACTTCCTTGACCGGTTCTTCTTTGACAACCTCTTTTACAGGCTCTGTTTTTTCTTTGGCTTCTATGAAGTTAAGAAGGTCATCTTCAGAAACTTCCGTTAGCAGCATTACATTCTCGCTTTCTTCATCGTGATTGATAATTAAATGAAAGGTCTTACCGCTTTTTGTCTGAAAGGTAATGAACTGCCTTGCGTCAGCACTATATATGCCGTTGCAGGCACATTCCATTGAATCGCTATGATGAATCGGGTATTCGCCATTTCCGTTGTTTACACTTTCGGTAACAGTCGCTCTTGCCTTTGACGGATCGCTCGCTACACCTTTATTGGTATTGATATTCTTATTACTGCCGTCCATCTGTGAATTCTGACTATTGTTATTGGCAGGCTCTTTAGGCG
>MTKW01006134.1_pt1 | contig 36626 bp, 34 predicted proteins | sample 1042761 | NCBI WGS metagenome assembly MTKW01 (sample SAMN06205366, study PRJNA360243) | anaerobic digester metagenome | biome: Wastewater treatment plant; feature: Anaerobic digester sludge; material: sludge; isolation source: anaerobic digester fed with sludge from wastewater treatment plant ...
CCCAGGATTCTTCGCTTCGCTCTGAATGACAAAATAAATAATAACCCCGGCCCGATGAGGCCGTTAACGAAGCAGGGCTTTCCATAGCAAATGACACAAAAAGGCGCTCATTAACTGCAATATTGTTTCATATATATATTGGGATCAGCTTTAAAAAAAATCAATTCTGCATCAACAAACACTGCCTGACTCAAGGAGGAACCAGATGCATTTCCGTACAGATCAAAATTTTTTCCCGCTTCAGCCGCTGGCCGTTATGGAACAGGAGAGGCGGGCCACCCTTTTTTTTCTCCAAAATAAAGGAGAGCTGTGCTACAAAAATTATCACCCCTCCTCGGGATGGTCCACCTCACAGAAACTTTCCGAAGAAGTCAATATCTACACCGCCGCTTGCGGCACTGACAACATACTGTACCTCGTGGAAGCAGACCGCCGAGGAAACCTGAAATTAAAAAAAAGAACGGGGTCCGGATGGGAAGAGAATTTTTTTTACCGCGAGAAGAAAGAACGCCAGCTTGGTCAGATGCAGTTAATCGGCGACTATCGGGGCACCATGCATCTCATCTACCTCCTTTCCTCCGAAAAAGAAGAACAGTGGTGGCTGATGCATCATTGTCTTCATGAAAACAGATGGAGAGAGCCAAAGGTAATCGACTTCGGCGGCGAAAGGAACACCAACCATGGACATGCGATCGTCGATAAAGATAATATATTGCATATCATTTACAGCCTCAAGGAGAGAAGACGCATCCCCCTCTGCCACCGCACTTTTACATTGGCAGAGGACCGCTGGTCGAAAGCCGTGGTCCTGGCGGGATGGCAAAACAATTTTCTCCCCTTCCTCGGTGAAGATGCCGATGCCAATTTACACCTGACCTGGTGTGCCGGTTACCGAAAAGGATATATTATCAATTACAGCCGGAAGATTATAAATGGACGTGGTCCGGCAAGAAAATGGATGCCGGCGCTTGAAATTTCCCCCCTTGTCCCCGAAAAAACATTTCCTTTCCTGGAGTTCGATAAAAGCGTCCTTAAAATAAACTGGATATCGCAGAACACGATCCGGCAACGGATATCCTATGATCGGGGCACCCACTGGGAGAAGATGCCGAGAGCCCTGCAGAACCGCAAAGTCCGTCTGTTTCCTGTAATCTCCCGCACAGACCGGAGCCGCTTGCCGCGTTTGCAGTGGGCCGCTTTCGATCCGGATTTAACCGTGGAGCATTCCGTGGAGAACCGTATCCGCCATTACAAAAACAGAATAGATCCTGACAAACGGCCCTCGGGAAGCCTGAACTGAACACATGGAGCAGGATGGGCACAGAATGGTGAGGGCCACGGCCTTACCAGAACTTGATGATGCCGGCTTCGGGGGTAATGACCTTGAACCTGAAACCCATTTGGTGAAGTCCTTCTATCATCCCGGGAAGCGCTTCGGGGGTGGTAGGGCTGATTTCACTGTCATGCAGCAGGATAACGGGCACTCTCCTGTTCTCCGACTGCCCCAAAACATTCAGCATGATGGTGGACGGGCCGGGGGCCGGTCTGTAACCATCAAAAGCACAGACGTTCCAATCCACGTAGATATATCCTTTATCCTGCACCAGCTGCATAAGGTCATGCATGATATCTTTCCCCGCGACCGAGCGGGAGACGGTATTGGTTGATCCCCCGGGAAAACGGATTATCTTTGGCCTTACTTCCGCCACTTCAAAAAGATAATTTTCCAACTTTTCGAGATCGGCAAAAAAACTGTCAACCGATCTGTATATCTGCCGGTAATTATGGGAGTAGGTATGGTTGCCGATCGCATGGCCTTCTTCGACCATCCGCCTGTACATGCGGACAGCAAAAGGTCCCTCCCGGCCGTTAACAAAAAAAGTGGCTTTTATATCATACTCCTTTAATATATCGAGGACGGCTTCTGTATTCTCACTTGGCCCATCATCAAAAGTAAGGTAGGCCACCTTATCCCCCGCCTGCTCCCCTTCAGATTCGTTCACGGCGGGAATCCGCCCTTCGGGCAACAGATATTGGGGATAATGATCTTCTGCTGCCCCCGGACTGCGCCCCGGTCCGCCCTGGAAATGCTGATCCCCGGCACGGTGAAAATACATGAACAGGCCGGATAACGTGATCAAGAGCATCAACAGGATCAGGCCTTTACCGGAAGAGATAAACCGTATCATTTTTTTCCCGTTCCTTACAATTTAATAATTAATTATATTAATCGGTTCTTTCAATAATTACTCGAAATGTCTCCGTGATGCAGGCGGCAGAATAGATAAATGGGATAAAAAATAAGGGAGATGCTGTTCTTTGACCACACCTCCCTGTTTTTCTAAAGCCGATATACCCGGAAGAATCGCCTCCCCCTCCCGCATCATAGAGGGGCAATGATAAGATGATAAAACTTTCTTACTCGTAAACTTTTTCCTCCTCCTTACCGGCCTCGGCGGCATCATCTTCGATGTCGCGGGCTGAAGACGGTCCCGCGAAAAGTTCACGGTAGTACTCATGCTGGATGATCGAATTCATAATCTCGTTGGTCCCTGTCCAGATCATGATCAGACGGGTATCCCTCAGCAATTTTTCAATCGGATAGACGTTGGTATAACCGATCCCGCCCATCATCTGCATGGCATCGTTGATTACTTCCCAGGCGTAGGTGGTGGACATCTTCTTGGCTTCGGAAACCAATCTCCGGGAACGTCGCGGATCATCACCGCTGTCAACCGACCTCGCGGCGGCATAGATCAACCCGCGTGCTGCATCAAGACGGGAAACACTGTCGGCAACCTTGAAGTTGACACCCTGAAAATTTTTAATTTCCATGCCGAAAGCCTTGCGGCGGGTGCTGTAACGGGCGGCAACTTCCAGCGTGGCCCTGCCCATACCCACAGCTCCCGCGGCGCTGGTCATCCGCTCCGGAATCATCATGCGGTAGAATATTTCCCGGCCCTGATTTTCTTTACCAATCAGATTCCGCGCGGGCACACGGACATCGCGGAAAACCAACCTTCCGGTTCCTCCGCCTCTGGTACCCATCAGCCCATAGACGTACTCTGCTCTCACACCTTCGGCACGATCCACGATGAACGCACTGATCGATCTGTGCGGCGGCCCATCCGGATCGGTGCGCGCATAAACCAAAAAGTAGTCGGCCCCCTCGGCTCCAACCACAAACCTCTTCTGACCGTTAAGGATATAATAATCACCCTCGCGGCGTGCGGTCGTGGTCGTGCCAAAGAAGTCAGAACCGCCGCGCGGCTCGGTTAAAGCCTCCGCCGTGGTCAATTTCCCCTCGATCGTCGGCTTCAAATACTTCTCTTTTAATTCCTCCGTTCCAAAAACGGCAATTGCTTCCCCCACAATACTGACTAGGGAGTAAAGACAGGCCAGGGCCGTCCCCAGAACGCCCATCTCCTCAAGGACAACGATCTCTGAAGTCCATGGCAACCCTCTCCCGCCGTACTTCCGGGGAAAACGTAAACCCAGCAACTTCCGGACCGCCGCCTTTTCGATAAACTCCCGCGGATAAGAGATCTCCTCTTTATCCATCCCAATCAATAAATTTCGGTCCACATCTTCCCTTACAAAAGAGCGGGCCTCCTCTCTAAGTTTTTTCTCTTCCGTACTCATCAGAGCATCCAGCATTTTAATTCCTCCTTTTTTAGGAGAGAGCGGCATTTCGCCCTGCCCCTTACATCTCCGGGCGGCGATGGAGATATCCCCACAATTATGGTTTTCAGGGATTCCTCCGCTTACTTTTACTTCTTTAGCTGATCTGAAAATTTTAAGAGAAATTATCGCGGTTTGATGAGTATAGATAGTGCGGCTACAGCAGGTTTAATGATGGCTAAAGATAAATCTTGATTTTTTTAATTTATATTATCGGGCACCGCCCTTTGGTTCTCTCCCCGGGCAAAGACATCCCAAAATATCGTTAAAATACCGCTAAAAACCAGGTGTCAACATCAACCCCGGATCGGCAAAACACCTTGGGCCGTAACATAAAAAGCACTTTTAAAGGGCTGCCTCCGGAATATTTCGCCCTATGTATCAAGGGGGGCTACCTGTAGAACGCGGCAGCGCCCCCGTGCAAANNCGGATTATATTTTTATAATACACCCCTCGAGGGGACCCAACTTCAGCTCATTCCCGGTTGTTTTTTCCATGCGTGCCGGATCAGTGGATATGAGGATATCAAATTCTCTATTTTCTTTGGTCAACATTATCTTTTTGTTTATATCCGAGAAGTTAAGGGCGACGATCAGTTTCTCCTCGCCGAGCTCTCTCAAATATAAATAACAGTTGTAAGGTACGCCTTTGGTTAAACTCCGATAACTGCCCGTTTGCAGAGAAGGCAATTCTTTGCGCAACCAGATCATCTTCTTGTAAAACGAAAGCAGCGAATCCGGATCATTTTCCTGCACTCCTACATTCCGTGCATCCAATTCGGGGCCAATGGGTAACCACGGTATACCGGTAGTAAAGCCGCCGCCATACCTATCTTCCCACTGCATCGGGGTTCTGGCCCCATCCCGTCCCGGATAAAAAGGATACCATTTTAAACCCACCGGATCCTTGAGTTCATACTTGGGAATCTTTGCATTCTTCATCCCGATCTCTTCCCCGTAATAAAGAAACGGCGTTCCCCTAAACGTCAACAGCATCAGAGCCATCAGGCGTGCACGTTTATCCCCTCTGTTGGCCGTATCATATTTACTCAAAGCGCGCGCCTGGTCATGGTTGTTGAAAGTGTAAGCCGGCCACTTGTCATTCTGCAAAATATATTCCCACCTGTCGATGGTCCGGCGGAAAGAATCTGCATGCCAACGGCAGAACATCAGTTCAAAATAAAAATTCATATGCAACTCATCGTTATTCCCATAATAAGAGGCCGTCACTCTTGGATCTTCATTCTCTATCTCTCCCACGCTGGTCTTTCCCGGATAACTATCCAGAATACGGCGAAACTCTTTAAGGATATAATGGGTTTCAGGATGATGCTTGTTGTATCTGTTGATCTGAAACTCCGGCAATCCCAAAAGATAAAACAGGTTGTACTCCAGCCGACGGTCAGACCAGGAGCCCTTGCCGGGAACTCTTTCTCTAAAAACAAAAGGAGGATTATCGCGCAATAACTCATCTTTACAATAATGATGAGCTACATCGAGGCGGTACCCATCCGCCCCCCTATCGAGCCAGAAACGTACCACATCGAAGATCGCCTCCCTCACTTCTGGGTTATACCAGTTCAAATCGGGCTGTTCCTTCAGGAAGGAATGCAGATAATATTGTTCCGTCTGCTCATCCCACTCCCAGGCCGAGCCAAAAAAATTGTTTCTCCAGTTGTTCGGAGGCTTATTATCCGGTCCCCGTCCATCGCGCCAGATATACCAATCGCGCTTGGGATTATCCCTTGAAGAACCGGACTCCAGAAACCATGGATGTTCGTTGGAGGTATGATTTACGACCAGATCGACCATCACTCTGATATTACGTTTATGACACTCCTTGACCAGACGGTCAAAATCCTCCAGTGTACCGTAACGAGGGTCGATATCACAGAAATCGGAGATATCATAGCCAAAGTCATTATCGGGGCTTCTAAAGAAAGGGCTAAACCAGATGGCATCTATACCGAGCGAATCGGGCGTGCCATCATTAAGATAATCAAGCTTGGAGATGATACCCGGTATATCACCGATACCATCGCCGTTACTGTCCATAAAACTGCGGGGATAAATCTGATAAAAGACTGCTTTCTTCCACCAATCGTTATCGATGTTTTTTTTTGTTTTTCGTGCCATCAGACTGATCAATCCTTTCTTGAATGGTTATAAATTATGTAAAGTTATACATATCCGTTTATATGTATATTTATAACTTTAAAATAGGTTATCAAAAAACAGCTTTCTTCTGCTGCTCACCCATTTATTATTTCTATAATTGGCTGATAATCTCCTTTTTTAAAAACGTTCATTTGCAGCAGAAGATTTTCTTCGGGCGGCAGCGGAATATTTTTTCGTTCCGGATAGCCTCGCCGGGGTCATTAATCAACACTAACAGCAGAAATAAATCAAAAAGGCGGAGCCGGAAAACATGATGCGGCTAACAGATCAAAAATGATCGGACAAACAATTTTTTTCAAGGGGTCTGTTTTTCGTTGGGATCATGTCAAGGGACCTGTCCCCCCTTGACATTGTTTTTGGGGCATTGCAGCTGTTTTCAATATCCGGAGCGACATGCTTCAGCAATATACAGGGACAGATATAATATCGTTCATGGATAAATTTGCGGTTTAAATCTCTGCTGCCATCATCATCGACCCATTTAACATTTTTGAGAATGGCCGGAACCTCGCCGTGATAACTAACATCAAAGTGCAGATGGACATTTGTGGAACTGCCGGTCGTCCCCATGAACCCGATAATCTCACCAACCTTTACTTCGCCGGTAAGAGCACGTTGATGAAAAGGTTTTTTCCCATCAAGGTGAAAATAACGATACCGCAATCCATCCCGATCTTCAATCTCCAGGTAATAACCGCGGGGTGAACCATAACCGCCCCGGACACTGATTTTACCGGAGGCCGCCGCCACCAGAATATCCCCCGGCCTTCCTCTGACCATGGGCGCAATATCCATTCCGGTATGAAACTCCCGGTGGCCCCTGCCGAAAGGGTCCGCCCGCCAGCCAAAGACAGAGGTAACCTTCCGCCCGCCTTCCAGTACCGGCCAGGCATGCCCGTAATAGCCGATCTTCTCGTACAGATCAAAGCCGTAGGTCAACTCCTGTGCAAGTTCCATGATCTTTCTTATATCTTCGGAGGTAACAAAATCTTCGGCTCTAACCCCGGCCGCCACTAATTCTTCTTCCAGCCCCACATGCTCAACAACGGCCCTTTTAAGACGACTCCAATCTTCCCTGTAATTGCTGTCCGTAAGCACAGGACCTCTGATGTAAACAAGCTCCGCAATCTTCCCTCCCTCATCATAACCCGTAATATAAAAATCTTCTTTCTCCTCGTAGCGATAGGTAAAGATGCCCATGAATGTATCGGTTTTCAGAGGATGGTTAACGGTTGTTTCCGTAGTCCGCGCATCATAGTGACGGCGGTCGATAAGATCATCCGGATTCTTTGGGGCGTTATTCCCGGCCTCCCCACCCGGCGCTTTGCCGCTCTCTTCCCTGTACTCTTCTTTTAGAGTATAGACAGTCTTAACCGCCACATAGGGCTTCTCTTCCCAGATCACCGGTCTCAGGGCGTGAGCCAGCCTGGTTATATTGAAGTGGGGATAAACAGCCGACTCAAAAACATCAAATTCCCGGGCAAAACTTTCCCGGTTATATTTTTCCGTCGTGATGAGCAGAAAATCAATGGCGGCCAGCAGTTCCCAGTCCAGTTGATGGGCAGCGGCTATACCTGTCAGCCCCTGATTGGCCTCGGCTGCCGCCTTGCGGTACAACTTTTCGCGTCCGGCCAGCCACTCCCTCTGCACGGGAAAATCGTCGTTACCCCTTTCACGGGAGAGAGCAGCTATCGGTTCCCATAGCTTTAAAGCGACCCCTCCATAATAAATCATTATAAATATCAGAAGCACCGAGGTGCCCCGGTAGAGGTAACGGCCCTTTTTTTTCAAGACGATCACCCTTTCTTGATAGAGAATATGAAACCAATTCCCTTTTTAGAAATTAATTTGGTAAGCGCCTCGATTTTTTTGTAAGGGAAAAACAGAATCGTTCAATTAAAAAAAATGCAGAGTGATTTGTGGATGATAAAATTAACTGTGGTCCCCGGGATCACGGACCGCTGAAAAATAAAGCCTCTTATGGACATAAGCCAGCACCAGACCGTAAATACCGACCGTTACCATATTGGAGAGTGCCGTATTGATGTTGATCGCTTTCAGTGCGGTTATATCGAACAGCAATATCGCGGCATATGTAAAAAACCAGATCAGATATGCATAGACTATCGCTTTAAAATACAGGTATCTGCTTGAAACACCGATCACCAGATAAGCAAATACAATCCCCGCCAGACCGGAAAACAGAAGATGTCCCCACTGCCCCACAAGAGCTTCACCGACGTTTTCAAACCGGTGTCCTAAAATAAAAACCGAAGCCCAATCGATATATAACAGTCCAACGATGCCCAGACCATATGATATATAATCCAGGATGCTCATAACCACACCGCCGATAACTCCGGCTATAAAACCAATTGTAAACCTATCCTCAACTACCATCATGCAACCCTCTTTTTTTCGGGTTTAGCCATATGATGATAGTTTTACCATTAAATTCAGTAAATATAACCTGACCCCTATTTTTTCTGCGGCTCAAGCAGATCGTATATTCCATGATCATCGGCCCAGATGCCGTTGACGGGATTGCACCGGGCCGCATACCCTTCCGCCCCGGGCAGGACAACCTGATAACCCGACTCCCCGGGAGAAGGAAAATCGGTGCTGATATATTGCGCCCCGCTGTTAAAAGCAGCCTCGCTTCGTTCGGTGCTTCCGGCGATCCCTTCCACGAGATCGGCATCCGCCCGCGTCCGGATAATATACCCCAGGCGCACGTATTCACGTATCTGTGCTTCATTCTGCCCCAGAGGGTCATTCATCTTGATGAAAGCGGCCGAAGGCTGCCCGGGAGGTGAGCTGGTGAACATGATCTTATCTTTAAGTGCAGGAGCACCTTCAAGATATAGATCCCGTATCTCGTCTTCATTGTCGAGAGCAAAGAAGACACGTCCCCTGGCCTCACCGAGTGTAGGCCAGCCCTCGGTAAGGATCGCTTCTTCCAGTGTAAGGTAATCACCCCGTACATCATCGGGCGTAATGATCTGCTCCCGATCAAATACAGAGAGTATCTCCGCTTCAAGAGCAGCAAGTGCTTCCGCCCCCACCGGTTCAGGCAGGTCAAAAGGCACCTTGAACAGACGCAGGAAAAATTCGGCCACGGCAATAACGGCGCGCAGAGGGAGGCTCAGGCTCTCCACCGGCAGACTGCCCTTTACCTCCACCAGGATCATGATCGGCAGGTGGTTGTGATTTTCCAGAGACCAGTCTCTGACCGTTTCCAGTGCTTCCACAAATGTGTGGCAGCGCGTCCCGTAATCAATATGGGGAATATGCAGCACCTTGAAACCCGGCTCATCGAGCTCCCGGATCCCGGCATGAACATCCTTTCCGATCAGCAGCGCCCCCAACCGATTGGCAAAGAGCCCTCCCTCGGAGTCGGCATAAACATCGAGCTCAATCTGCCTGATATTCTGAAGCTCCAGCTGCTTATCCAGCGACAGATGGGTATAATTTAAACCGGCTGCCTCTTTATTGAAAAAACAGATCCTCTTTAACAGGTCCGGCTCGGGAGCAACATGATAGCTGTTGTGCGAGCCAATCATCTGAAGCTGGTTCATCCGCAGATAATCATCGATCCGATCGGGGGGCAGTTTGGCTGCCTCTCCTTCCGCGGGTGCCGCCGCAGGTGCCGCCCCGACCATACCGGGCCAACCGAAAACCAGATAGACAATCCATACAAAGATCAAAAATCGGGCTGTTTTTTTCACCTGATCCACCTCCACCCCGAAACGGGTTTTTTCTGTTTTTATTTTTTTCTCTATCTATTTAATCATGATTCAGCTTTTATTCTTTTTTCTTTTTTCCTCTTTGTTTCCTATCATCCGCGCCCCTTATCATTTCCAATCAGATGGCTGATGCCGGCCACCCTTTCAACTTTAATGACAAACGCGATCCCCTTGCCGGGCTGATCCAGCCCGATTTCATCAACAATGGCCGCCAGAACTTCGACAGACAGTTCCCGATCTATCAGGGTTAACACCAGTTCCTTCTCCGGTTCGATGGTCAGCCCGAATAGTTTGGCCCGCTCATGGATCCCCGTGCCACGTCCGGATAAAATCGTGCCCCCTTCCGCCCCTGATTTTCTGGAAGCCTCAACCACCCTCTCGGAATCCCCTTTGTTAACGATGGTCACAATCAAATCATATGCACGTTCCTGATCCATTATCCGCCCGCTACCTCCTTCTATCTCTGTTTCAGGCCGATGCACGATCCCCGCACTCCGGGGGGCATCGATGACAAAAGCAATTCCTCGACCTTGCTCATTCAGGCGGCCGGCTTTGCCAATGGCCCAAAATACATCGTTTAATTTTTGCTCCGCTATCAAGGTTATAATCATCTCTTTTTCGGGTTCAAGGGTAATCCCCAGAAAATTTTCCGTTTCATGAACCCCTGTACCCAGGCCGTATACGATTGTTCCGCCTTCCGCCCCTGCCTCTTTCGATGCTTTAACTATCTTTGCGGCCATCCCTTTCCGGACAATGGTGATGATGACTTTTTTATTGTTGCTGTTTACGCTCATAATCTCTCTCCTTTATAGAATAGAGCAGCCCCAGAATCAACACCGATAAAATCGAAAACAGGTAGACCATGGCCACCATGCCGAAACCGTCCATCAAGGGAATGCGCCCTTCTACCGAAGAGGCTACGCCGATAGCGATAGCCATGATAAAAGTAACCGTCATCGGCCCTGTCGCCACTCCCCCCGAATCAAAGGCAATCGATACAAAGGTGCGTTTTGTATAGCGCATTAAAATAAAAGCCGCCAGATAGCCGGGAATAATAAAGTGCCATAACGACAGGCCGAATATAATTTTGGCCATGGAGAGAGCGATGGCCGTGGCTACCCCAAAGGAGAGGGTAAAGAGCATCGCCTTCTGGGGGATATAGCCGCCGGATGCTTTCTCCACTTCGTAGTTCAGGATACGGACTCCCGGTTCGGCCAATGTGGCCACAAACCCCAACAGGAAACCGACAGGTACCAGCACCCAGTTATAATGCAAATCCCCCAACTTAATCCCCATCTGCCTTCCTGCCGGTAAGAACCCGATCTGCACCCCCTGCAAAAATATAGATAACCCCACAAAAGTAAGACCGAAACCGATCAAGATACGACGGAGTTTTTTGGGGGATAACTTTAACGACAATGCCTGAAAAAAAACAAAGACGAGAATCAGGGGGATTAAAGCAAGAGCTACCTCGGAAATTATGGTATCGAATCCTTCAAAGATCGAAAAGTTTTTCAAAAATAGATCACTCCCAGTAAAAGAACGGCCAGAACAGGCCCGATTGAAGCCAGGGCAACCAACCCGAATCCATCCACAGAGGTTTTGCCGGCCAATACCGAACTTATACCTACCCCCAGGGCCAGAATAAAGGGAACGATCAGCGGCCCCGTAATCACCCCGGCAGCATCAAAGGAAACCGGAGCAAATTGCGGGGGAGCAAAGGCGGATAAAAGAAAAACCAATCCGTAACCCCCAATGAGCAGATATGCAAGCGGTATATTCAGGATTATCCGTAACATGGCCAGACCGACAAATATAGCCACTCCCAGAGCAACGGCAAAAATAAGTGCGTTTTTGGGAATTACCGCGCCGGATACCGTATCAACCTGATAGGCCAACACCTGCACATTTGGTTCGGCAATCGTAGCTACCAGGCCAAGAATAAAGCCAAACACGACCATCAGCCGTGCCTTGCCGGTTTTGGGCAAGGCAGCGCCGATCAGTTCACCGATGGGCAGTATCCCCAGACGCATCCCCATTAAAAAAAGAATCAAACCTAAAATAACCATGATCATGCCGATTAAAAATCGCAAAAAAGTATCAAGGGGCAATCCGATCAGCGTAAATTGCAGGATAACAATCAAGGCGGCAATGGGCAGAATGGAATAGANNACGAGTTTGATATAACAATTATAACACAGAGAATACGCGTTGCCATTTCTCGTTCCGCCATCATCGGCCGGAACGGAATCACCCCCCCCGGCCCATCGGCCAGACGTTCTCTTATTGGCCGCCTTCCTCTACGTTGTATTCCCAAACCCCGATTTTATTTAGGACGGAACTATGCCGAAACTATTCGCTCCGCTCAAGATCCTTCGCTTCGCTCTGGAAGACAAGATAAAATAAACGGAATGACAGGGTGGGGGCGCTCGGAATTTTCATGCGTTACCCGCACCACGATAAATGAAGGCCTGCCATCTTCAGGATAACGACGAAGCAGTTACTTTCATAGCAATGACACCCCTTTCTGTCATCCGGAGGGAGAGCTTTCTTTTTTTCTGTCATCCGGAGGGAGCGGACGCGCCAGCGGAAGCGACCGAAGGATCTTAACCACTCCGTATCGTCTTCATCCTCCGAATGATATAACCTCGCCCCGGAGTTTCTTCCGGCCACATATTCTGCCGGTGTTTATGGAGAAAAGGAAAGTGCTTGCCCAAAAACCCAAGATTCTTCGCTTCGCTCTGAATGACAGGCAGGGGGGCGCTCTGAATGACAGGCAGGGGGGCGCTCTGAATGACAGGCAGGGGGGCGCTCGGAATAACAGCCAGGGGGGCACTCTTTTTTTCTGTCATCCAGAGGGAGCGGACGCGCCAGCGGAAGCGACCGAAGGATCTTAACCACTCTCGTCCCGCTATTATCACCCGGAACGTAATCACCCCGGCCCGACAGCCCGACGTTGTCTTGCCGGCCGCCTGCCCCCACATTTTATTCCCAAATATCCCTACAATAACTTTCACCAACCCATCCTCCCCATAAGATTTTACTCACAACCGTCCTCCCCCCAACGGCAAGGCTTTGGCCGCCGAACCCATCATATTTTTTCTCTAGCGGGCACATTCATAATTTTCTTGTTTTAAAGAGAAGCCTATGCTATGTTAAAAGTAAAAAACATCTGCATCAATGATGCCCGGAAAGGAAGCAAAAACCGATGAAGCTAAAAGACAAAATCGCAATTATTACCGGAGTGAGCTCGGGAATAGGCAAGGCCATAGCCATGCTCTTTGCAAAGGAAGGGGCCAATGTAGTCGCGGCGGCCAGAAGGAAAGAAAAACTTGATGAGATTGCCGGGCAAGCGGAAAAGCAAGGGCGCAGGATTATACCGGTATGCACGGATGTAGTGTTAAAAGATGATCTGGACAATCTAATCGACACCACGATGAAAGAATTTGGCAGGATTGATATTCTGGTCAACAACGCCGGAGTTATGGATGATTTTTCACCGGTGGCCGAAATAACCGATGAAATGTGGGAAGAAGTTTTAGCGATTAATTTAACCGCACCATTTCGTCTCTGTAAGCAGACGATACCTATCATGCTCGAACAGAACGGTGGAGTAATAATTAATATGTCTTCCATTGCCGGCCTCTACAGCACCAGGGGGGGGATAGCTTACGCCGTCTCCAAGCACGGCCTGGTCGTCTTAACCAGAAATACCGCCTTTATGTATGCAGATAAAGGGATCAGATGTAATGCCATCTGCCCCGGGGCAGTAGATACGGATATGATCCGGGGTTTTACCAATATCAACGAATACGGTATGGTTAAATGCCAATCCGGTGCGGCCAATGTGCCGAGAATGGGGACCACGGAGGAGATCGCCAAAATTGCGCTGTTTCTGGCTTCCGATGATTCCAGTTTTGTAAACGGGGTGGCCTTGGCTGCGGATGCAGGCTGGACCGCCTACTAGTAAGACCCGATTACCGTATGATCAATAATCTGCTCATAATCGGACTGTATCCTTACCGTCTTCAAATATACCATGCAAAACTAAAGGGTTTTTCCTTCCGGATGGAGTATAACAAAATATAAAATAATCGGTTGTGAGGTGTATCAGATGATTGCCGTAATGATTATCGTAAGAATCCTGACCATTATTCTGGGAATAACTATTACTCTTTTTGCCGTAGCCCTTATCTTCAACCGTCTCTTCCCCGCAGAAAAAAGATTGCGCTATAATCCATTATGGGTTCTTCCTGCAGTTATCTACGAATTTATTCTGGTCTGCGTTTATGTCGTCTTCTTCTTCTTTGGATTCATAACCATAAAGAGGAAATATCCGCCTTCACAAAAAACGCCGACGATCTTGCTGCACGGTTATGGTGTCAATAAACTATGTTTTGCTTATCTGTATCTCCGTTTAAAATCGGCCGGTGATACGGAGGTAATCCCCATCAATATCGGGCCGCTGTTTAAAAGCATCGAAGAACAGGCACATAATCTTTCCAAAAAAATCGAGGCCATCTTAACCGCGACGAAAGCGGAAAAAGTCAATATTGTCGCCCACAGCCAGGGCGGCCTGATCTCCCGGTATTACCTTCAGTTTCTGAAAGGCGATGAAAAGGTAGATAAGCTCATTACTATCGGTACGCCTCATTATGGAACGATGATTGCCAATCTAGGTGTAGGAAAAAACGCCCATGAAATGCGCCCCGGAAGTCCTTTTTTGGAACAACTCAACTCCAATCCGGATCTGGGAACAACCGCTCTACTCTCCATCTACTCTCCTACCGATACTTTTATCTTGCCGGCCCATTCTTCGGTCCCTCCCTTGGGAGACAGCCATATCACCGTTCCCCTGGGGCATATGAGCCTGCTGTTCTCACCGCGGGTCTTGCAGACCGTAAAAACATTTTTGGGCCGGCCCGCCGGTTATGTTCATGGACGGAGAAGAAGTTCTTCCCCGGGGGAGAAAATTATAACCAAATAAAGATAAAATAGCGAAATATTATCGCCGACGGTAGGCCCGATATAAGATAAAAGTTATCGTGCCAAAAACAACGAGGAGAAAAACCGGCAAGAAGGCGGCATCCAACTTCTCGATCTGGCCCAAAGCAACCCGTATCGTGGTCCTGGTAATATAAGCAAAGCACCATATCAACTCGACCTTCAACCAACCTAGCAGGTCGGACATCAGCCGATATTGCGTGTAGGCATTCTCTGCAGTTATCTTCCAGGGATAATTGCCCAGATAGGGAAACCGGCGGATCAGACTGAACAGAAGATAGAAAAAAAAGGCGGTCACCGGCAACATTAATAGGCCATTCTTGTGCCCGTAACCATCGGGTATTCCTGCGGCATTGAAATGGGAGGGGATCGTCTCCGGCAGAAGGTCCCAGGCTTCAATGATCAGCCCAATCATGAGCACCATCCCCATCAGGGAAAATATCTCCAGGACACGATCCAAATTATTGAAAGGGATTTTAATTGCCGGTCGGTTGATTATCTGTTTTCGGCTGATCTTTCCTGCCCTCCCTAAAAAAGCTCTACCCGCTCCAATTATCCCTTGATAGTTCCGTCATGAGGGTCCAGATGGGTAGTCACCTGGCAGTTAATATTTTCTTCCAGTCTATCCTGCACCAGGTGAGCAATCTCATGTGCCCGATGGAGGCTGGTGCTTCCATCAACCTTGATATGCAACGAGATGAATTTGTGCACACCATAATCGTGAACCTCCAGATCATGCACATCCAAAACTCCTTCTACCTTCAACGCCTCTGCTTCAAGATGCTCGAGCAGATCGATATCCGGCGAAGCACCGATAATTTTATGGCCGGCATGGTAGGCAATCTCCCCGCCGGTATAGATGATAAAACCGGCGACACAGAAAGCGCCCACCGGATCAAGCCAGCTGATCTGAAAATAACTGCCACAGACCGCCGCCACCACCAGAAGTGAAGTAAAAGCGTCGCTGCGGTGATGCCAGGCATCGGCGATCAATGCTTCCGAGTCAATCAATTGGCCGAGACTCGCGGCAAAACGGTACATCAGCTCTTTCAGGACCACCGAGAAGACGGCTACGATGATGGCTACCAGACTTGGCTGCATCATGGTCCCGGAAAGAAGGCGCCGGTAGGCATCGATGATAAAGCCGATCCCGACTCCGATCAGGGCCACGGCGACAATCAGCCCTACCAGGTACTCAATCCGCCCATGACCGTAAGGATGCCTCTGATCCGGTTCCTTGCTTGAGAGTTTAAAACCGATAATCACCACGGCCGAAGTCAGGATATCAGAGGCGGTATGCACGGCATTGGCCAGCAGTGAAACACTGCCGGTGGCGATACCGACAACAAACTTCAACAGGGCCAGTATGGCGTTGCCGATAATACTTACCCAGCCGCCGATATACCCGATCCGCAGTCTTTCTTCCGGCCGGTTGACATCCCGGCCGCCAACCACGATTCGTCTAAAAATACCACCCGAGTTTTTCATCTCAGAAACCTCTCTTAAAAAAAATGGGCCTTCTGTCCCACTGGCCGCAAAAACCGACCAGCTGCAAAAAGCCCGGCTTCACCGGTTTTACCGGCAGCCTGTTCCTTATTAATATACTATGCAGAACCCCATGATTCAACCCTTTTTTTTGTTTGATGTTATTATAGCCCGAAAAAGGGATCCTGCCTGATGGAAAACCGGATACCCATCGGCATCGCCACACCGCCTTTAGAAGGATATTATCAATAACAGGTTGAATATATTTAAAAGGTTAAAGGATTGATATTTAATAGTACCTATTAAATTGTTATTGGAAAGGAGAACCCCATGGCTAAAAAAAATGTTTATTACCGTGAAGTAAAGCAAGGCATCCCCAGTCTGGTAGATGATAAAGGCATGTTCAATTTTGGAACCTACAACCAACCGATCCCCAAAATCAATATGCTGGATGCAAAGAGACCTCTGGGATTCCGGGCTCCGCGGTGGTATAAAAAATTTAGGTTGAAAGAGTGGGAGGCATTTCAGGCCGGCAACAAAGACGTATTTATCTTTGGAGCCGTTTACAACGCCAAGGCCAACGGATATGTCCTGCTGGCGGTATATGATCGCCGAAATGAAAAGTTTTATAATTATGAAAAAATCATGCTCAGTTTTAAAATTAAAAATGCTTCCGGCCTTTTCAACAGTGTCTCCGTAGGTGAGGCCAAAAACTACTACCTTGCGGTTAAAAACAATCTGGAAAAAGACGAGATCTACGTGGAAGGAAAGATAGGACCGCAGGATGATCTTCCGGTTACCAGGTTGAATATAAAGGCTTACCATACCGGCGAACCGATCGTAATATGCCAGCCTTTTGCCCCGAACAGGGCTCTTTACTCCCATAAGAACCTGATGCCGATGGAAGGGTTTATCGCTATCGGAGATGAACAAATACAGTTTGACAAAGATGATGCCCGCATGGTTTTGGATGACCATAAAGGATATTACCCCTACGAGATGAAATATGATTGGGTCACCGGTTTTGCCAAAGATGAAGAAGGGAACGACTTTGGCTTTAATTTAACGGACAACCAGATACTGAACCATGAAAAATACAATGAAAATTGCCTGTGGCTCAATGGCAAGATGAATGTGCTGCCGCCAATAAAAGTGGAGAGATTTTATGAAAAGGAAGAGAAGTGGCATATCACGGATAAGTATGGGATGGTAAATCTCTGGTTTTATCCGGAACCGAAAGCTTTTAAAGAGGTTAAACTTAACCTGTTGGTAGTTCGTTCCGATTACGAAGCCCCCATGGGTAGGTTTAAGGGATATTTTCAGTTGAAAGATAAGAAGATAAATGTTGAGAACTGCTTTGGTATGGGGGAAAAAAAGAAGATCAGAGTTTAATCATTTTCAGGTTGTTATCGGCCGACCAGGCTTTATAATAAAAATATCATCATGCAGGCATACGGCCAAGCAAGCCAGGCCATGCAAATCACACAACAGTGATTGCACCGACTATAGTATTACAGTCAACAAAATGGAGGTTCAACAATGAAATATGAAAAATTATTTGAGCCGGGTGAAATAGGGCGTTGTTGGATTAAAAACCGTATCATCATGGCCCCGATGGGCAATATCAACATGGCCGACCCGATCGGCAGACCGCTTCCCAAAATGATCGATTATTTTGCCGAGAGGGCCAAGGGCGGTACCGGGCTTTTGATTACCGGTCTCATTCCGGTATCGCAGGGGATCGACCCCACCGTTTCAGAAGATAATGATACCACCTACTTCCCACGCATTGACGGCTCCTCACGGACCCGACTTTCCGGATGGCGAGATCTTACCGCGGCGGTACACTCCTTTGACTCCAAAATTTTTATTCAACTGACCGCCGGGCTGGGGCGTGTCGGCTCACCCGAGGTGGCCTTGAAAGGCAAGATTTTAAAATCGGCCTCCATAAACCGTAACTTTTATGTGCCTCAACTCCCCCATATCCCTTTTACCGGCAGGCAAATTAAAAAAATCATTAAAAATATGGGACAGAGTGCCGTTAACGCCAAAGTTTCAGGATTTGANNTACAAGAACAGGTTTCAGTTTGGCATCGATACCGTCAAGGAGATTAAACGGATCTGCGGTAAAGATTTCCCCATAATTTACCGGATCGATCTAACCCAGGCATTGCAATATGCCTATGGGGATAAGGTTTTTAAACGTAATTTTAAAGGAAAAGAACGTGTTATCAAAGAAGGCCTTGCTTTCTGCAAAGCGTTGTGGGAAGCCGGGGTCGATGCTTTCGACGTGGATAAAGGATGTTATGACAACTGGTTTTATCCACATCCGCCGGCTTATTTTGTAGATCAGCCCTATGTGGATGAGATTGCCGTGGCTTTAAAAGAATTCTTTGCTCAAGAGAATATTCCGGCCAAAGTGATCGCCGTGGGCAAACTCGGCAAACCCGAGGTGGCGGAAAATGTTCTGGCCGAAGGCAAAGCCGACTTCATCATGCTGGGACGCCCCCTTCTCGCCGATCCTTACTGGCCACAGAAGGCCAGGGAAGGGCGCCCAAAAGAGATTGTTCATTGCATCGGCGACCAGGAAGGATGTATCCAGTCGTTTATTCTGGGCGGACATCCATGCTGTACCGTCAATCCTTATACCGGGTTCGAAGATACCAAAAAACTGGAGAAAACCGATCTCCGTAAACGGGTTGCCGTCGTCGGGGCGGGGCCCGGAGGTTGTGAGGCGGCCAGGACGGCATTCTTGAGAGGGCATGATGTAACCCTATTCGAGAAAGAAGCACACGTGGGCGGACAACTCTATTTAAGCAGCAAGTTGAAAATCAAGCATGACGTGGCCAGATACATCGAGAATCTTCAGTATCAGATGGATCAATACTCCAAACAGGGACTTGAAATTCGTTATCAGGCCAAGGCCGAGCCAGAGATGTTGCAGGATTTTGACGTGGTAATTTGCGGCAACGGATTAAAACCTCTGTCCCCTCCTCTGGAGGGGCTGGAGAAGATACCGCATCAGGAAGCGCGTGAATTGTTAAAGAACGATCTGCAGGTGCCCGAACAGGCCCGCCGGGTGACGGTGATCGGCGGCGGGTTGGTTGGCTGTGAGGTCGCCTACTCGTTGGCCTATGAAAAGGGCCTGACGGTAACCGTGATCGAGATGCTGCCCCACTTGATGGAAGGGGTTGTCCATGCCAACCGGGGGATGATGCTCTGGCTGATGATGGGGGCCGGGGCGCCCACCGATCGCCGGGAAGACCGCCTGAAAACCCCCATAAAAGTGTATAACGCCTCCAGGGTATTTCGCATTTCAGAGAAGAAGGTCCACATCCAGGCCAATCGCAGACGGCCGGCCCCCTATACACCCTGGACGACACTGATTCCGGAAAATGTGCATAATCCTTTTGCTCTGAAACTGAACCCCGACAATCTTGAAGAGATGGCGATCGATACAGACTTTATCGTCTTATCTACCGGAGGCCGTGCCGACAGAGAGCTCTATGAGAACCTGACGCGCAATGCCGGTTCAAGAGAGATCTACTGTATCGGTGATGCCCGGGAACCGGCCCGGGCATGGGAGGCGATTACCGAAGCCAATGAGGTGGCCCGGCATATCTAGGAGAAGCCGGGGCCCGATATACAAGGCAACACCTTACCCCCTTCCCTGAACGGGAGGGGGTTTTTTATATTTACCAATCATTGCTTTCGGGCTTTTTTCATGTTAATAAATGTGCGGAACTGCGAAAAAGGATTGGCTGCAAACACGTTTTTTAAAAAATTGGGGACAAACTTGAGCATCTGGCTTATCTTTTCAAACCCGGCAGGATCTGTTACGGACAGGGGTGCGTATTTTACCCCGAGAGCATCAAGAATTCGATGGAAGGAACGGAGCCTATATAGAAAATTATCATAGTTTTTATGCGGAGGATCGGTCCATGACAACTCGCTGACGGCGCAAACACGGGGGAAACTCATGTAGTCTATCTGCTCCCTGTCTTCAATATATTCAGTCCATAAAGGTGTTTCGACACCCATGATCTTATGCCGGAATTTATCATCCACGCCTTCCGGGACGGGATCAAATTCATAGACCGCTCTCAGACTGTGCATGGCAAAGGGGTAATCAAGATACAACGGGGTAAATTTGGAGATGATGGTCTCCCTTCCCCTGTTGATCTCCTCAATAACTCTCTGCGGTGTCTTCCCGTCCGACCAGTACTGACAGATAGCCCTCTCGTCCAGAAAACCGCTGTAGATACTCTCGTTCCAGACAATGGCTTTCTTTCCCTTGCCGCTTAAATATTCAACTATTTTATTGGTGAAATAACCCTGCAGCGCTTCCAGATCAGGCAGTTTTTCCCCGGCCATGATCTCCCGGCAATGAGGGCAGGCAGCCCAGTGGCTTTTTTCGGCCTCGTCACCGCCGATATGGATGTACGGCGAAGGGAAAAGGGCCGTTATCTCATCAAGCACACCATGGATAAATTCATAAGTTGTCTCCTTTCCGGCACAGGCGATATCACTCTTGATGCCAAACGAAGTGGCCACCGGGATCTGCTTTCCATCGCAGCCAAGTTCCGGATAGCTGGCGATGGCCGATGTAAAATGGCCGGGCATATCAATCTCGGGTACGATGGTCATAAAATGCTCGGCGGCGTATTTTATGATCTCGGCCAGATCTTCCCGGGTTAGATAACCTCCGTGCGGGGTCCGATCCCCCAATGTCTGACTGCGCTTTGAGCCGGTGGTGATAAGGTTGGGGTATTTTTTCATCTCTACCCTCCACCCCTGGTCATCGGTGAGATGAAGATGGAAGATATTGTACTTCTGCAATGAGAGCAGTTCAATCAACCTCAGTATCTCCGCCCGATCAAAAAAATGCCTGACGATATCGAGCATATAACCTCGGTAGCGAAATCGGGGACGATCATTGATTTCCAGTGCCGGAATCACTGCTCTTTTATCTATATAGCAATCAAAAATAATCTGTTTTAAAGATTGCACCCCGTAAAATAAACCCCTATCGCCGTTTGCTCTTATCGAGATATTATTTTCTTTTATTTTAAGGCAGTACTCTTCGTTATCTTTAATGTCCGGGTCAATGATAAACTCCACCGTATTAACGGCCTGTTCATCGATTTCCATGTTTATACCGTTCAGAAATTTGAGCAGATTTTTCCCGGCAAAAAAACCGCAGCGGTCATCGACTACCTTGATGCGATCCTCCATGGTAAAGGGCTTGGCGCTTTTATCCATGACGATGCTGTTTGGTTGGGGAATGATATTTATTCTCATTGTCTATCGTTGCCTCCCGCGCCTATCAGGAAATTGTTTGTTTAACCGTTATACTCATTTTATATCACAAACTGTCATTATCTACAAAACCATGGCCAATAAAGGATCGTGCCGGGGTACTGCAGGTTTATTAATAAGTCTCTCCGGAGCGTGTCTTGCAATGCTGACGTGGTAACGCCTGCTTCCGGCATCTGTGCTTGTAGTTCATCTATGATGGAATCCAATTCACCCGACTGCCTTTGTGTAAGCCTTACCCTTAACATGCTACATTGTTGCCGGGTTGTGTGATTGCCACATGAAAAATCTACTGCAAAATCACCTTTTTAATGATTTAATTAATCTATCGTACCATTCGATATCAGAGTTATAATTACCAGCCGCATCATACTGGTATGTAACTTCGCTCTGGTCGGGATGAATGATTTTGGTTAACCACCCTGCAGCATCATATTCATAAAACCGTACCTTACCCCGACCATTGGTTTCGGAGGCAACTTGGTCAATATCGGTATAGGTGAATAACCTCGTTATTAAGAGGATCCGTAATTACGGATTTACGACCCAGGGAATCATATTGATAAAAGGTTGTATGCCCGTTCCCATCGGCAGATGATGCCAGGCTACCTGACAAATCATAAGTGAAAGATCTCTCCCATTTGGCCCTTATGCGTTCCCGAGTTACCTGAAGCATGATTACCTTACAGGCAGGCGGCCTTATATCCGCTTCCCGTTTCCGTGGCGGTTATTACAGCGGTCCCTGGGGAGACGGCTTTTACTTCTCCTCCCTCGGTTACCGTGACTACCAACGGTTTGCCCAAAAATTTATTAATTAATTCCTTTATATGATAATTTTTCACTTTACACTCTCCTGCTTAAAACACCATCTATTCCCAATTTTTCGGGCTCTCTGATGAAGTCTTTAACACGGGATACCGGAACCAACAAATTACGCCGGTGGTAACGGATTTTAAGGCACAACATAATGGGCGGGGGGAGGATGGATAGAGATATTACTCGTATCTGACGATATGCGGTTTAATATCGAGACGTTCCAACATCCGGACGAAATCCTGATAAGTAATCCTATCCAGAGGTTTGTCAATCAAAGCAACCAGGATGGCCTCGATCACGTTTACCCCAAACGATCGGCCGTCTATTTCGGGGGTGGTGGTCATGAGGATACGGATACCTCTCCGGCCGAGTTCCTCGACTTCTTTTGAGGTTACCGTATTGGTAATAATGATCTTTCCTTCCATACGTGGAGGTAGATACTGGTAGATGTAGTGGAAATCACCGGCTACAATGTCTGCTCTATGGTAATATTTCTGAAATTTAAGTTTCGGATTTGCCCTCTCCTCCTCCCGGTTTACATTCTGCTTCTGGCCGGTCGGATACAGCCAACTGAATGGAAGTCTGGTCAGTATGGGCATCAGCACCGGTGCCAGAAGGTAGATTGATCTGAGTGAATGGAGCGGGATATTCATACCGGTGCTGAACATCAGGTCGCCATACACCATCTTGCAACCCAGTTCTTCAAAGGCACGCCCCATACCGATACGGTCAATAACACAGACGACAAATACATTTTTGCCGGACAGGGGCAGATGCCCGATCTCGGCGGCATATTTTACCGCATCGTATTCGAGGGTGCTCTTGAGAATAGTGCCATCCACCAACGGGGTTTTTTTTGCAGCGGCGGAGATGATCCGGGCATCACGAAAAACATATTTCCTGCCCACCCCGGCCATATAGAGATCGATGCCGCCCATCCCGAAAGCGTCCACCCGGCCATCCAACTTCTCGATCAACTCAATCGCTCTACCGATGTCGCCGTCTGTCCCGATCCTCTCCACGAGGATATCTTCACCCAGCAAATTGATCCTGGCCGAGTGGTTGCGAGCGGATGAGCCTATGCTTACACTGATAACACGTTTCATGGGCAATCAGCGCCTCCCCTTATCGTCTCTTTTTCATTTGAAAGCCTAAACCAAAAAACAAAGTCGATATTTTTGATTATTTCAGTTTCCCCATGGACCCTCTTTACCCAGAAACGATAGCTTTCCGGAATGGGAGAGGCCTCCGATCCTGGAAGCAAACAAGTCTTGAAAGCAAATAAGCCGCTGCCACTGCCGGCATAATAACACAGGCGGATTTTAGTGTCAATTGAGAATAAACTTTGCATTTTGTTGTTTTATGCCTGATGTTGTTACATTTTATATTTTATCATATTATTATCGTCCTCCATTTCAATGAAAAGAGACCGATCCGGATCTGTCAAAAAAGTGCTGCCAATTCGAAATTATCTATATTTTGACTATCTAATGCGGGTACTTTTTAAAAGAAGGTTATCCCATAATCGCAAGAGAAAATATAGATAAGAAATTTATATAATATATGCTGAAGACAATTTTTTCATAAGTCTGCCCGGCACAATAAATAATAGAAACAACAGGTAATATGGAAAGTGGTGAGGCTTTTGACGGTAAAAATCGTAGAATCAATCAGGAAAGAGGAAAACCGGGCTGAAGAAACAATCCGGGAAGCACGGCAGAAGGCACGTCAAAAATTGAAAAATGCTGACGAAAAAGCAATGCATCTGCTTGAACAAGCCATCGCCGATGCTCAGGGCCGGGGCGAGAAGATGTTACGGAAGGCGGAGGAAGAAGCTCGGCTGGAGGCTGAAGGTATAGCCGAAGCGCATCAAAAAAAAATAGCGCAAATAAAAGAGAGCGCCCGGGAGCGGCTTCCGGAAGCTGCGGCCATGATTAAAGAGAGGATTGTGAACATTCATGCCCCTAGTTGAGATGCAAAAAATATTCCTCTTTGCTCACCGGCAAGAAAAAGATAGGGTCATCAATCTATTGAGGGATCTGGGAACCGTAGAATTGGTGGATTTGAAGGAGAGCAATGCATGGGAGAAAGTAGAATCTTTACTGGTACCTGAACAGGCCGACGAAGAGGTGGCCCGTTTGGAATCCCGGCTCGGCGAGGTCCGTTACTGCCTTGATTTTCTCCAGAGGTATTTCCCGGAAAGGAAGAGTTTTATCCAGCAGTTTGTAGGTGCAAAAGCAAATTTATCTTCCCGGGAGTACGAGCAGTATATCTCCAACCATGAGAAAATCAAGGATATCTACCGGGCGTGCCGGGCCATAGATGAGAATTTGAACGAGTTACGCAATGAAGAAACTCGTAGCCGCAATATGTTGTTGGGACTGTCTCCATGGGCTGATTTTTCACTGCCGTTGGAAGAGGTCACAGACTCAAAACGGGTGTGCATGCGTCTGTTTACGGTCCCCACAGAAAACCGGCCATCCCTGCAAGATTCTTTGGCCCGGACGGCTCCCGATCATTATCTAAAACTCATTTTTACGGATAAAGATCAATCCTGTCTCTTCCTTGTTTTCCTGACAGAAGATATGGAGCCGGTGCAGGAGACGTTAAAAGAAGCAGGAGTGGCGGAGATCTCTTTTCCCGGTATTTCAGGCACGACGGCGGAGGCGTTGGAGGCCTTAAATAAAAAGCTGGCCGGGATACAGGATGAAAGAGACGCTCTGGTAAAAAAGGTGGAAGAACTTCTAGATCACCGCCTTCATTTAATGGCCTTCTTTGATTATCTTGAAGCGGAACGGGCCCAAAAAGAGGCGGTAAACAACCTTGCCCGGACAGAGACATCATTTTTAATGGAAGGGTGGATTCCGGCCTCACAGGTCTTTAACCTGGAAAAAGCCTTGGCCGATAAAACAGAGACGGCTATTTTAACCGCCCATGATCCGGGTCCGGAAGAAAAAGTGCCGGTGTTGTTGCAGAACAGACGGTACGCGGATCCCTTTGAATTTGTGACCAAAATGTACAGCACCCCCGGCCAACATGAACTTGACCCCACACCGTTAATGGCCCCCTTCTTTTTTATCTTTTTCGGCATTTGCCTTTCCGATGCGGGGTACGGTATTGTTTTATCGCTGATAGCCCTCTTTGCCTTTCGCAAATTAAAATTGGAAGGAGCGGGCAGGCAACTTATCAAACTTCTTTTTTTAGGCGGGATCTCCGCTCTCATATTTGGAGCCTTGATGGGCAGTTGGTTTGGTGATCTGATCGGACTTGAGCCACTATGGTTCAATCCTCTCGATGATCCCATGGGCATGCTCATCTTCTGTTTTGGATTGGGGATAATCCATATTTTCTTCGGCATGGGGGTAGCCGCCTATCAGAGTATTAAAAACGGGAAGATCCTCGATGCCATCTTCGACCAGGGTTTCTGGTTTGTCTTCCTGATAGGGCTGATCTCCCTAGCTTTCCCCCAATTCAGCGAGATCGGAAAATGGGTGGCCATTGGCGGCGCGGCCGGTCTGATCCTTACCCAGGGGCGCAAACAGAAAGGCATCTTTAAAAAATTTTTTGGCGGCCTGCTGAGCCTCTACGATGTTACCGGATATCTCAGCGATGTGTTATCGTACTCACGTCTCTTTGCTCTGGGCCTGGCCACCGGCGTTATCGCTTCGGCAATCAACACCATGGGCGGCCTTCTGGCCACAAGCTTTATCGGTATCATCATCATGATCATCCTGCTGATCGGGGGGCATCTCTTTAACCTGATCATCAATACTCTGGGCTCGTATGTTCATACCAGCCGTTTACAATATATCGAGTTTTTTGGCAAGTTTTTTGAGGGTGGAGGCAGATCCTTCAAACCTTTCGGCAAAACATCAAAATTTGTAGAAATTATCGAAGAAAGAGAGGCATAAAAGTTATGTCAGGAATCGTATTAGCGTTTTTAGGAACTGCTTTGGCAGTAGGCTTGGCAGGCATAGGTTCGGCCATGGGAGTCGGCATCGTTGGTGAAAGCGCCGCCGGCGTTATTACCGAAGACCCTGATAAATTCGGCCAAACTCTCTTGCTCCAGGCCCTCCCCGGCACACAGGGGATTTACGGGCTTCTTATCGGTTTCCTTATTATGCAGAAAATTGGTGTTATCGGAGCCGGCCTGATCGACATTTCGGTGGAACAGGGATTTGCCATTCTGATGTCATCTCTGCCCATTGCCATTGTAGGCTTCCTCTCCGCTATTTATCAGGGGCGGGCGGCATCCGCCGGAGTGGGCCTTATTGCCAAGCGCCCGGAAGAGCTCGGCAAGGCGATCGTCTATGCGGTCATGGTCGAAACATATGCCGTGTTAGCCTTGCTGGCCTCGGTCTTGCTGCTCCTGGGCATAGGGTTATAGGGGATTTCTGTAGAAGGGGGTTATAAGTGATGGAAAATGGAGCGGAAAGGATCTGCCGGCGTATTCAGGCCGATATCCGGGAAAAGGTGGAAGAGATCGCCGCCGAGGCGACCCGGAAATCGGAAGCAATTCTCGCGGATGCCGAAAAAGAGGCCCGTAAGCAACAAGAGCAAATTCTTGAACGCATGCAGAAAAAAGCCGAGGAACAGAAACGGCGTATCCTGAGCATGGCTCAACTCGATGCGCGCAAAGAGGTGCTGGCAGCCAAACAGGAATTGATCAACGATGCTTTCAATCAGGCACTGGATATGCTTTTCAACCTTGATCCGGCTGCTTATCTCGAGATCCTGCGCCGGATGCTGTTATCCTCCATCAAAACAGGTGAAGAGGTCATCATCCTTTCCCCGCGTGATAAGAGCAGAATCCCTGATGATTTCTGGAATGAGCTTAACCGGGAGCTTGCCGCCGCCGGGTACATAAATAAAATTTCCCCGGGCGAGGCCGACCCCAACATTTCGGGCGGTTTTATTCTGCGTGCCGGCGGGATAGAGATCAATAACTCCTTTGGTTCACTTCTGGAAATGTATCGGGATGATCTGGAACCGGAGGTGGCTGCACTTCTCTTTGAGGAGTAATAAGCATCTGCACAGGGGAGGGAAGGAGACAGAAGGATGCCTGTGAATGAGACCACATTTGCATATGCAGTAGGGCGGATCAGAGCACTGGAAACCCGTCTTTTGGATAAAAGCAGATTTGACCGCATGGTGGAAGCTGCTTCCGGAGAAGAGGCTTTAAAAGTAATGTCGGAAACCGATTATGGCGGATCTATAGCTGAATTGGACCGGGTCCATGACTTTGAAATAATACTGCAGGAAGAGCTTAAAAGAACGTTTGCGCTGGTGAAACAGATATCTCCTCAACCCCATCTGATAGATTTGATGGGCTTGAAGTATGACCTTCATAACCTCAAGGTCTTATTTAAAGCCAAATATCTGGGCAAGTCCGGCGATGACATCCTTTTTCCGGTAGGGACAATACCACTCGACAAACTTAAAGCGATGATGGCCGGGGATGATTTTCAGGATCTGCCACCCTCTCTGCGTATGGCGGCTGAACAGGTGGCGGAGGAGTTTGTTATCTCCCGTGATCCCCAGGTAATCGATCTTCTTCTGGATAGGGCTTATTATGATACGTTGATTACGATGGCGCGAAAAGAGCGCATTGATATTCTGGAAGGCTTGTTTGTACGGGAGGTGGACCTGACCAATATCAAAACCTTTCTGCGGGTCAAGCGCATGGGGCGTAACCGGGATTTTTTCAAGAAAGCATTCCTGCCCCACGGTAATATTACGGTTGATTTCTTTTTGGGCCTGCTGGACGAACCGTTGGAAATTTTGGCCGAGCGCCTGGCGATGAGCGACTATGCCACCGTCGTTAGCGAAGGGGTACGTGAGTGGCAGGAGAAAGGAACGATCACCCGTCTGGAGAAATTATCCGATGACTTTATCACCGCCTACCTCCAACAGGGGAAGGCAAGGCCCTTTGGCTTGGAGCCGCTCATCGGTTACCTGCATGCCAAAGATATCGAAATCAGGAATATCCGTATGATTATGGTCGGTAAAATTAACGGATTGCCTATTGAAGCGATCAGGGAGAGATTAAGAGATGTCTACCTATAAGATAGCGGTTATTGGTGATCAGGATTCCATCCTGGGGTTTAAAACCTTGGGCGTAACAACGTTTCCTGTAACTAATGCTCATGCCGCACTTGCGGTCTTGAAAAAAGTCGTTAAGCAGGATTACGCCATTCTTTTTATTACCGAGGAAATCATCCGGCACCTCGAAGAACCGGTGGCCGAATTGAACAAACGTCTCTTGCCCGTGGTTGTACCGATCCCCAACAACAAGGGGACCCTGGGCTGGGGAATGGGCAAAATAAAGGAAAACGTGGAGAAAGCAATCGGTGCTGATATCTTATTCAAGAAAGAGGGTTGATAACTTGGGAGACGGCAGAATAATCAAAGTGTCCGGCCCGCTGGTAGTTGCTGAAAATATGGGCGATGCCCGTATGCACGATATGGTCAGGGTAAGCGACGAAAGATTGCTGGGCGAGATTATTGAGATACGGGGAGACAGGGCTTCAATCCAGGTATATGAAGAAACCGGCGGCCTGGGGCCGGGTGCACCGGTATATAATACGGGTGATCCCTTGAGTGTGGAACTGGGTCCGGGGCTTATCGAGGCCATCTTCGATGGTGTGCAACGCCCTCTGAACGTTATCTGGCAGAAAGTCGGTGATTATATCACCAGAGGAGTGGAGGCTCCGGCTCTGGATCGGGAACGAAAATGGAATTTTGTTCCCCGCGTTAAAGAGGGAGATCAGGTTGAACCCGGAGATATAATCGGCTCCGTGCAGGAAACCACCCTGGTAAATCATCATATCATGGTGCCTCCGGGCACATCCCCCGGCAAAGTTGTGGAGATCTCCGGCGGGGAATTTACCATTACCGATGTTGTTGCCCGCATCGAAACACCCCGGGGTATCGTTGAGCTGACGATGATGCAGAAATGGCCCGTAAGAAAAGGGCGCCCTTACAAGGAAAAGTTGGGGCCTCGCATTCCCCTGATAACCGGGCAGAGAATTCTTGATACCTTTTTCCCGGTAGCCAAAGGAGGTACTGCTTGCATACCCGGCCCGTTTGGCAGCGGCAAGACGGTCACCCAACACCAACTTGCAAAATGGGCCGATGCCGAAATCGTGGTTTATATCGGCTGTGGCGAACGTGGAAACGAGATGACTGACGTGCTCATGGAGTTTCCGGAATTGAAAGACCCCGAGAGCAATGAGCCGTTGATGAAGAGGACGGTACTCATCGCCAATACGTCCAATATGCCTGTCGCGGCCCGGGAAGCCTCGGTTTACACCGGCATGACCATCGCCGAATATTTCCGGGATATGGGGTACAGCGTGGCTCTGATGGCGGATTCCACCTCCCGTTGGGCCGAAGCGCTTCGGGAGATCTCCGGCCGTCTGGAGGAGATGCCCGGAGAGGAAGGTTACCCCGCTTACCTTGGTTCACGGGTGGCCGATTTTTATGAGAGAGCCGGCAGAACGATCAATCTGGGCCGTGACCATCGCGAAGGCGCACTTACGGTAGTCGGAGCCGTCTCGCCCCCCGGCGGGGACCTTTCGGAACCGGTAACTCAGGCAACCTTGCGTATCGTCAAGGTGTTCTGGAGTCTGGATGCCACTCTCGCATACCGTCGCCATTTTCCGGCGATCAACTGGCTTCTGAGCTATTCACTCTACCAGGAAGATATCGATCCCTACCTGCGCGAGCTTCTCGGTGACAGGTGGATCGAGATGAGGCGTGAAGGGATGAGAATACTGCAGGAGGAAGCTGAACTCGAGGAGATTGTCAGGCTTGTAGGTATCGATGCCCTCTCTGCCCGGGAGAGACTGGTGCTGGAGACCGCCAAGTCTATCCGGGAAGATTTCCTGCATCAGAACTCCTTCCATGAAGTGGACACCTACACTTCCATGCAAAAACAATCCCGCATGTTGGAGCTGATCCTCAACTTCCACCACCAGGCTTTGAAAGTGGTGGAAAAAGGCGAGCTGGATCTTGATTTGGAGAAACTTTTTACGCTGCCGGTACGCGAACGGATTGCCCGCGCCAAGTATGTAACGGAAGAGAATATCAACCAACTGGACATTATCGATGATGAAATAATAACACAGATATCCGCAATGAACGGGGCAGGAGGGGAGATGGATGCTTAAAGAATACAGAACGATTACGGAGATAGCCGGGCCATTGATGCTGGTGGAAAATGTAGAGGGGATCACCTATATGGAATTGGCGGAGATAGAAATGCCCGGCGGGGAGATCCGACGCGGTCAGGTTCTGGAGGTCAACGAGGATAAAGCGCTCGTCCAGATTTTCGAAGGTTCAGACGGGATCAATATTCAGGCCTCAAAAATCCGCTTTCTGGGTAAAGGAATTGAGTTGCCCGTATCCCTCGATATGCTGGGACGGGTTTTTGACGGCATGGGACGTCCCCGGGACAATGGTCCCAAGATCATCCCCGACAAAAGATTGGACATTAACGGTTTTCCCATCAACCCCTATGCCCGGGATTACCCTTCTGAATTTATCCAGACGGGGATTTCAGCCATCGATGGTATGAACACCATGGTCAGAGGACAGAAACTTCCCCTCTTTTCCGGTTCCGGTCTTCCCCATTCCAGGCTGGCGGCACAGATTGCCCGTCAGGCCAAAGTTTTAGGGACCGAAACCAGGTTTGCCGTGATCTTTGCCGCGATGGGTATTACCTTCGAGGAGGCTGAGTATTTTATCAGCGACTTCCGCCGCACAGGGGCTATCGAACGCGCCGTCCTCTTTATCAACCTGGCTGACGACCCTGCCATCGAACGAATCGCCACGCCCCGGATGGCACTAACCGCCGCGGAATATCTGGCTTTTGAGCAGGATATGCACGTGCTGGTTATCCTCACGGATTTAACCAACTATGCGGAAGCATTGCGGGAAATTTCCGCCGCACGAAAAGAGGTGCCCGGGCGGAGAGGTTATCCGGGGTACCTTTACACGGACCTCTCCGGCATCTATGAGCGGGCCGGACGTATCAAGGGACGCAACGGTTCAATTACCCAGCTTCCCATTCTGACCATGCCCGAAGATGATAAGACCCACCCCATCCCTGATCTTACAGGTTATATTACGGAAGGGCAGATTATTATTAGCCGTGATCTGCATCGTAAGGGAATCTATCCGCCGATCGACGTCCTGCCTTCGCTTTCCCGGCTGAAAGACAAGGGCATCGGTGCGGGCAAAACCCGTGAAGATCATGCCGATACCATGAACCAACTTTACGCCGCCTACGCTCGTGGAAAAGAAGCCAAAGAACTGGCGGTTATCCTTGGAGAGGCGGCATTAACGGAGGTTGACAAGAAGTTTTCCAGGTTTGCCGATGAGTTTGAAGCCCGTTATATCCGGCAGGGCGAGGAAGAAGATCGCACCATCGAAGAAACGCTTGACCTCGCCTGGGAGCTGTTTGCCCTTCTGCCCCGTGCCGAGTTAAAGCGGATCAGAGACGAATACATCGCCAGGTATCTTCCGGATCAAGAGGAGGATTAATTGATGGATATAAGGGTAAACCCCACGCGGATGGAACTTAACCGCCTCAAAACGCGGTTACAGATAGCCGTAAGGGGGCACAAGCTTTTAAAGGATAAGAGAGACGAACTGATCCGTCAGTTTCTCCTGCGGGTCAGAAAAAACAAAGAACTGCGTGAACAGATGGAGGCGGAGCTATCCGCAGCTTTGGCCAGGTTCCTCCTTGCCCGTGCGGTTATGTCGGCGGAGACTCTCGAAGAAGCCCTGATGTACCCCACCGCCGAACTGGAACTTGAAGTGGAGAAACAGAACATCATGAGTGTCTATGCGCCGCACTTTTCCTGGCAACAGAAAAAAACCGCCCGGGGTGACGAAGAAGATAATATTTACCCCTACGGATTTATCGGTACTTCCGCCGAGCTGGACACTTCCATCGAGACCTTGTCCGGCATTATGCCCAAGCTGCTGGAACTGGCCGAACTGGAAAAATCCGTTCAGGTTCTCGCCGATGAAATTGAGAAGACCCGGCGCCGGGTCAATGCACTTGAATATGTACTCATCCCCAGGATGCAGGAGACAATCCGTTATATTACCATGAAACTGGAGGAGAGCGAACGCAGCGCATTAACCAGATTGATGAAAATCAAGGATATCGTGAGAGCCAAAGTCTAGGGAATAAAAAAAAGGCCGGATCCGTAGCATCTACAGACCCGGCCTTTTTTTGTTTTTGAAGCCGGTCAAAATAAATCAGTAATCCCGGAAAAGTTTCTCTGTCTTCCGTCTCCATCGCTCAAAGGCGGGCGGATCCCAGACCGGCGGATAATGCTTATAATGTTGGTAGATTTTTGTACTGGTGGCTACCGCTTTGTTTAATTTGAGAAGGACGGACGGTTTAAACAATCCGCGCAGCAAAGACTTGATCTTGGTCTCCAATCGCGGCGGGTTGAATATCCCGTTGACGGCATTTTCCAGCGTCTCGCGATCCATGATATCCTTGCGTAAAAGAAAGTTCAGGTTGTCGTGACCGAGATCCTGCAGGGCGATCCTTAGGGCGGAGAGAGCCGCAAAGGAGGCGCCGCGATCATGGTCGAGATAAAACTTTTTATTGATATCCCATAGCTTCGCTAAATCATGCCGGCCTTCCCGAGCTGCGGCGGCGATAACCTCCGCTGCCCAGAGTCCCACAAGCATGGCCGATCCCGCTCCGCAGCCCGTGGTCGGCACTGAGGTGGAGGCGGCATCGCCGATAACCAGAAATCCATTGGTGGCAAAGTTCAATAGCGGACGGCCAACGATACATAGCCCGCGCCCTCCTCTTACCATCTCGGATTTAATGGACGCATGTCTGGCGATAAAATCTTCGATAAGATCCTTGGGATCCGGATTGGCAGGATCGTTTCTGACCCCTGCCCCCACATCGATCCTCTCTTCGTTATGGATATGAGTCCACTGATATCCGGTATGGAAACCGTAACGGTAATGATCGGCAATAATATCCGTCCTCGCCAGTTCGGGGTCGCGCACCCGGACCTCGCGGTTGACAAAACCGAAATCGGAATCTTTAAACTCATCGGCAAGACCGGTATATGCAGGCAATGATCGGCGCAAAATGGATTTAAACCCCGAAGATTCTACCACGATATCCGCTTTCGCCTCCCGGATATCGCCGGTCGCCGTATCCTTGTATTTTAACCCGTAAACATCAACACCGTCGGGCCCGTTGGTGCCGCTTTCATGATAGAGAAGCTCGAGGCCTTCGCATCCGTACTTGATCTCCGCTCCGGCATCCACGGCCTGCTGAACCAGCATCTTCCCCAGTGCTTGTCGATCGGTGGTGATCATCCTGAATTCGATCTCTTTTATACTGGAATAATCGGGACTGAAAAGCTTCAAGCGCGGGATGGCATGCTGCTCAAAAAGACCTTCTTCGGAACCGCTCTCCTTTATCAGCGCCCCTTCCCAACGGTTGCCGACCAGAACGGGCATCTCCAGCCCTACCGCCTCAAGCGCCACCCTCTCCACGGCATCCGACCAGTTGTGCCCCAACTGCTCAAACTCCCCTTTTTCATAAATCGTAACGTCAATACCTTTTGCCGCCAATTCCCGGGCGAGAACGGCTCCGCCGGGCCCGGCTCCGGCAATTGCAACCTTGTAATCCATTTTCCGCCTCCCCATCACATTTCCTGCTCGTCCGCAGCGCCGGCTTTCCAGGAAGGTTTAAACGGCTTGGCCCTCTCTTCCACCCCGATGGGCCAGAACAGGCCGTTCTGATAAGGGGTGCTCCCCCAGAAATACTGAAATAATCTGGTTCCCCAGGTATAAAAAAGAGGATAGGAAAGCACATAAAAAACACCTATCAGTACCGGAACATAACCGACATGATTGCCGCCAATAAACCAGGGCTTCATTTCCATTATATTGGAAAAAAGCACATTCAGCCAGAAGATAAAAGTAAACAGGCACATATAGAACAGGTAAAACTCATTTTTTTCATAACCCCTCTTGGAATAATACCAGCCCAGAAGATAACCGAGAACGATGATAACGGGCACATCATATAAAAATAGTTTCATAGCAATCCCCTCTCTTTACAGTATCCAATAAACTCATATAAACCTTTGCGAGGATCCTGATAGATAAACTTAAAACCCAGATTCTTGATCTTATCATTGGAGAACCAGTACTGATGGGTCATATATTCGATCATGGGTACGTCTACCTTGGGGCGCCTGTTCTTTTTCCGGGCATTCTTATCCATCGCCAGAACCAATTTGCGCAGCACCGCGGCAAGCACCTTGTAGATGGACCACGGCATGGGAAGCTTGATGATGTGGTCGATACCGATCTGCGTGCATATCAGTTCCATTACCTCCGCCTGGGAGATGGAATCGCTCAGCACATTGTAGGCCTCCCCGCAGGACTCATCACGTTCAGCGACAAACAACGCCGCCCTGACCAGATCGCGCACCTCGACCGACGGAAACATCAGAGTTTGATCCTTGGGATAGATTACGGGGACAATCATAACCCCCAGCCGGGCCACGCCGTAAAGGATATGAAAAACACCATACTGGTGCCTTGGCCCATAGATAGGCCCCGGCCGCAGGATGGTGAGATCTATTTTTTTCTCCTCATGCAGATTCCAGAGTAAATTCTCCTGAGCCAACTTTGATTTGGAATAGAGATTGATCGGATTCTTCGGAAAATCCTCATCTACCGGCTGTCCGGGGGTCTCGCCATAGACACCCTCCGTAGACCAGTGAATTATCCTCCTGACCCCTTTCTCCATCGCCACCTCGACCAGATTCTTCGTTCCCTCCACGTTTATCTTGTACAGCACATCCCACAGGGCAAAATAATCGTACAGGGAAGCGATATTGAAGATTACATCGATCTTATGTTCAAATAGCGGATATAACGTTTCCTTCTTGGTAAGATCAGCGGGAATAAACTGCACATCATACTCTCCGATAACATCCTTCCGATAACACGGGTGCAAGATCCCGCTCTCGCAGTAATAATTACCGTGATCCTCCCTATCAAGGTCCATAGCTATCACATTCCATCCCTGCTGCTTCAAATAAGCAACCATATGAGTACCGACAAAACCGCAGGCACCGGTCACCAACGCTGTCTTGGCCATCTTTCCCCTCCTTATATAATTTATGAAGGCAGATATTTAAATAACACCGTACCTCCTTTCTAACGTGGTGGAGCAGTAAAAATATAAGGCATTTTGCTTAACTCCTCTTTATAATCTGTCTTTGTGGCCTTGCTTCTGATTACTTCATATCCGGCATTATCAAAAAGGGATAACTGGATCATGCCCAATTTCCCCTTGATCAGGGGCAGGTATTCTTCATTAATTTCATAACCGATTGAATTTCTCTGCAGATTTTTGGCGGCCAGGGAGGTGGTGCCGCTGCCCAAAAACGGATCGAGCACCGTCTCTCCTTTAAAACTGAACATCTTGATCAGACGGCGGGGAAGCTCCTCCGGAAACATGGCCAGATGCTCATTCTGGCGCTCTCCGGGGAATCTCCAGTGACCCACAAAATAAGTGTTCCACTCTTCTCCGGACATTCTGGATTGCTCCTTGATTTCCGTACTCACCGCCGGGGGTTCCCCCTGCTTTTTGAAGATAAGGATAAACTCATAATCGAGCTTGATAACCCCGTTGCGCGGATATGGATAAGAACCCATTACCGTCGCCCCGCCCGTGGTATGACAGGTGGTAACTTTCTGCCAGATGATCGCTCCCATATAATCAAGACCGATCATCTCGCAAAATTTTATGATCTCGGTCCTGATCGGAATAACCTTGTATCTTCCGTAGTGGATGGCGCGGGCATACTGATCGCCGATATTGATGCAGAGGCGGCAACCCGGATGCAGCACCCGGAAGCACTCATGCCATACCAGGTTGAGGTTGTTGATGTAATCTTCATAAAGGTCATTGAAGCCGATCTGATTATCGTCTCCATAGTCTTTTATCTGCCAGTAAGGAGGCGAGGTAACAATCAGGTGTACAGACTCATCCGCGACCTCGCTCATCTTCCTCGCGTCCCCGATAACCACCCTATGTACTGTCATAATGCCCCTCCAGGGGTTATTTTTTCATTAATTCCCTTGCTTCGGCTTTTGTTACTTATTAATTTTAATATTAAGACATATTTCATCAAACGTCAATTTATGCCGCGATCGTGGACCGTTTCGAGACACCCCCCCATGCCGCCCTCCTCTACGTTGTACTCCCAAACCCCGGTTTCATTTCCTTTTGAAAATTAGACGGTTCCCCCCTTTGAAAATTAGACGGTTTCCCCCCCCTTGAAAATTAGACGGTTTCCCCCCTTTGAAAATTAGACGGTTTCCCCCC
>MTKW01001171.1_pt1 | contig 36530 bp, 42 predicted proteins | sample 1042761 | NCBI WGS metagenome assembly MTKW01 (sample SAMN06205366, study PRJNA360243) | anaerobic digester metagenome | biome: Wastewater treatment plant; feature: Anaerobic digester sludge; material: sludge; isolation source: anaerobic digester fed with sludge from wastewater treatment plant ...
TCGCAGCCCCTGAAAATGACATTTATCATTATCGGAGCTTGTATTGTGTTGGCTTCAACCTATTTCACCAATAAGCTCGGGAATGAACTTGCCCTGGAAGAAAAGAAAAAGATTGAAATTTGGGCTGAAGCTACGCGACAATTAATTCTGTCGGATGAGACGACAAACCCTGATTTTTTCCTTTCAATCATAGAAGGTAACACCACCATTCCCGTGATATTGGTAGATGAATACGACAATTTGTTGTCGTCCAAAAATGTAAAAGAACCTGCAAAAGATGTTGCCAGCTTTTATCGCAAAGAGATCAATCGTCTCAAGCAGAAAAAAACACCCATAGAGGTCAATCTTGGCGATGCTTCCCAATTTATATATTATGATGATTCCCGGTTGCTTAAACAGCTTTATTATTTCCCATATGTGCAGTTAGGCATCATATTCTTTTTCATATTGATGGCTTTTGTGGCATTTTCCAGCACTAAAAAAGCTGAACAAAACAGGGTGTGGGTGGGCCTTTCCAAAGAGACAGCACATCAGTTGGGCACTCCGATATCTTCTTTATTGGCATGGGTTGATTTGTTGAAAATGAAGTTTGAAGAAGAAAAAATGATTGATGAAATGTCAAAGGATGTCAATCGCTTACGCATCATTGCAGAAAGATTTTCAAAAATCGGCTCTGTTCCGGATTTACAGTTGGTAAGTCTGAACGAAAATATCCTGAATGCTGTACAATATATTTCCAACAGGACATCTTCAAAAGTCAGGATCCAATGTCATTTCCCCGATAAAAATCACATTTTTATCAGGTTGAATACACCTCTTTTTGAGTGGGTGATTGAAAATTTATGCAAAAATGCGATAGACGCCATGGATGGTAGTGGGAATATTTATATTTATACAACCAAGACGTCCAAAGAATGCATTATCGATGTTCAGGACACAGGAAAAGGAATCGAAAGGAAAAACTACAAAACAATTTTCTCTCCCGGTTTTACAACCAAAAGCAGGGGCTGGGGTTTAGGACTCTCTTTGGCTAAAAGGATCATCGAAGAATACCATAACGGGAAAATTTATGTAAAAAGTTCTGAAATCAACAAGGGTACCACCATACGGATTGTATTAAAAATCTGAATTCTCGTCTTGTTTTGCAGCTCAAACCCTAAGCCCGGGTCCTAAAACTTTCTCCAAAAAATCATCTTGCCACTTGCAGGTTAAAAATCTTTTTGTAACTTTGCAGCCCGTTTTGGGATTTTTTTTGAATAAACAGTATTAAAATAATTTTAAATGCCTACAATTCAACAGTTAGTTAGAAAGGGAAGAAAAGTAATTACCCACACAAGTAAGTCTCCGGCCCTGGATTCTTGTCCACAGCGTCGCGGGGTTTGTGTGCGTGTATATACCACTACTCCTAAAAAGCCAAACTCTGCCATGCGAAAGGTGGCACGCGTACGTTTGACTAACCAAAAAGAAGTGAATGCCTACATCCCGGGTGAAGGTCATAATTTGCAGGAGCACTCTATTGTGATGGTTCGCGGCGGGCGTGTAAAAGATCTTCCCGGAGTTCGTTATCACGTGGTTCGAGGTTCGTTAGATACAGCCGGTGTTGCCGGTCGTACACAACGTCGTTCGAAATATGGTACTAAGCGTCCTAAACAGACGAAGTAAAATGAACATTATATATTAATTACTAATTATAAGAGAGATTTAAAAATCAAGTTATAAACTTGTTTTACCGGTAGCAGATGAAGGTTGAGTAAACTGCTTGGCGGAGCATGTTGAAGCGAGACTAAAGAGCAACCAAAAACAAACAATTTTTTTTAAAATGAGAAAGTCGAAACCAAAGAAACGGGTTATCCTACCTGATCCCGTTTTTAACGAGTCGATGGTTTCCCAATTTGTGAACCACTTAATGTTCGATGGCAAAAAATCAATTGCTTTCGATATTTTCTATTCCTCTTTAGAAGTTGTGAAAAACAAACTTCCAAACGAAGATAAAACTCCCCTTGAGATCTGGAAGAAAGCGCTCGAAAATGTTACCCCCCTGGTAGAAGTTAAATCACGCCGTGTTGGTGGAGCAACATTCCAGGTTCCTACAGAAATCCGACCGGACAGGAAGGAATCAGTTTCAATGAAAAATCTTATATCGTTTGCGCGTAAGCGTAGCGGACGTTCGATGGCTGAGAAATTAGCTGCCGAGATTATTGATGCGTACAATAGTCAAGGTGGGGCTTTTAAGCGTAAAGAGGATATGCACCGAATGGCAGAAGCGAACCGTGCTTTTGCTCACTTTAGATTCTAATTCATTTGTAAAGCACAAATTAATTTGGAAATACACTGTTAATGGCTCAAGATTTAAAATATAATAGAAATATCGGTATTATGGCGCACATCGATGCCGGAAAGACGACTACATCAGAGCGGATATTGTACTATACCGGTCTGACGCATAAAGTCGGTGAAGTGCATGATGGTGCTGCTACCATGGACTGGATGGCACAGGAGCAGGAAAGGGGCATTACCATTACTTCTGCTGCCACTACAACATCTTGGGTCTATCAAGGAAATAAATATAAAATCAATTTAATCGACACTCCCGGACACGTGGACTTCACGGTAGAAGTTGAACGTTCATTGCGCATTTTAGATGGTGCCATTGCTACGTTTTGTGCCGTAGGAGGTGTTGAACCACAGTCTGAGACCGTGTGGCGTCAGGCTGATAAGTACAATGTTCCACGCATCTGTTATGTTAATAAGATGGACAGGTCGGGAGCTAACTTCTTTGAAGTTGTTCGTCAGGTGAGAGAGATGCTTGGTGCCAGACCGTGTCCCATTCAAATTCCTGTCGGCGCAGAAGAAAAATTCAAAGGTGTTGTTGATTTAATCAAGATGAAAGCCTTTATCTGGCCCGATGATTCAGTTGCTGCAACCTATCAGGAAGCGGAAATACCGGCTGATTTACTTGCTGAAGCAGAAGAATGGAGAGACAAGATGCTCGAAACCATTGCGGAGTTTGATGAGGTTGTGATGGAGAAGTATTTTAATGATCCGGCAACCATCACGGAAGAAGAGATTAAAACAGCAGTGCGTAAAGCTACTTTGTCGATGGAAATTAATCCGGTGATATGCGGTTCTTCCTTTAAGAATAAAGGTGTGCAAACCATGCTGGATGCTGTTTGTGCATTTTTGCCCAGTCCGTTGGACACTGATGTGATCGTCGGCACGGATCCTCATGATTTTGGAAAAGAAATTATTCGTCATCCTAAATCAGATGAGCCTTTGACAGCCCTTGCATTTAAGATTGCAACTGATCCTTATGTAGGCAGGCTATGTTTCTTCCGCGTGTACTCAGGCGTATTGAAAGCAGGCTCTTATGTATATAATTCCCGTTCAGGGAAAAAAGAACGTATTGCCCGCATCTTTCAAATGCACTCCAACAAACAAAATCCTGTAGATTTTATTTCTGCAGGTGACATTGGTGCAGGCGTCGGCTTCAAGGATATTCGGACCGGAGATACGCTTTGTGATGAGAATAATCAAATCTTACTTGAGTCCATAGATTTCCCCGATCCCGTTTTAGGTATCGCAGTTGAGCCGAAAACCGAGAAGGATTTGGATAGATTGAGTGTGGGACTTTCCAAATTAGCTGAAGAAGATCCTACATTTACTGTACACAGCGATGAACAGTCCGGTCAGACGGTTATTTCAGGAATGGGTGAACTTCACCTGGAAATTATTATAGACCGCTTGAAACGCGAGTTTAAAGTAGAGTGTAATCAAGGACGTCCTCAGGTATCTTACAGGGAAGCTATTACAGAAGCAGTAGAACTTCGTGAAGTATATAAAAAGCAAACCGGCGGTCGCGGTAAATTTGCCGACATTGTTGTTCGTCTTGAGCCTGCCGATCCTGATTTTGAAGGTTCTTTACAATTTATAGATCTTGTGAAAGGCGGGAATATTCCCAAAGAGTATATTCCTTCTGTGCAAAAAGGATTTCAAATTGCGATGAAAAACGGTGTATTGGCCGGGTTTCCCATGTCAAAGCTGAAAGTTACGTTGATAGACGGATCTTATCATCCTGTTGATTCAGACCAACTTTCGTTTGAGATATGCGCACAGTTGGCTTTCAGGAAAGCATGTGTAAAAGCCAGGCCCATTTTGTTAGAGCCTATCATGAAGATAGAAGTAGTGACTCCGGAAGAAAATATGGGCGATGTCATTGCTGATCTTAATAAACGCAGGGGACAGATTGAAGGCATGGAGTCCAGTCGTACCGGAGCCCGGATTGTAAAGGCTAAAGTTCCATTGGCCGAAACTTTCGGATATGTGACAGCTTTACGTACCATCAGTTCGGGTCGTGCAACTTCTTCCATGGAGTTTTCAAACTATGCTGAGGTATCGGAGTCCCTTGCTAGAGTTGTGTTGACGGAAGCGGGAGGTAAGGTAGATTTATTATAAAGCCGTAAGTCTTCGTGAATGAATGATTTTCGGGAATATTGAATTTTAAAAAACGAACTTTTTGATTAGCGAATGACTCTTAATTAAAAAGTTGATGATAAAAATAATAACTAATTAAAAAAGAATGCTTGCTGAAAGTTCTCCCTTGGGGAAATGTAGGAGGCTGTTAAAATCATTATGAGTCAAAAAATTAGAATTAAATTAAAATCGTACGATTACAATCTGGTTGATAAATCAGCAGAGAAGATTGTTAAAACAGTAAAGTCTACAGGTGCCCATGTAAGCGGTCCGATTCCTTTGCCAACGCACAAAAGGATTTTTACGGTGAACCGTTCTACTTTTGTGAACAAGAAATCGCGTGAACAGTTTGAGTTGTCCTCTTATAAAAGACTGATTGACATCCATAACTCTTCAGCCAAAACTGTAGATGCTCTTATGAAGTTGGAACTTCCCAGCGGGGTTGAAGTAGAAATTAAAGTATAAGTCTCTTCAAACTTCTTCGGAAGAGAAGATTTGAAAGTGCTAAAATAAATTTTAAACTCGTCTCTTGATAGTCCTCTTGTAAAGGATTTAGGGAGCTAATTATTAATTGAAATGCCAGGATTAATTGGAAAAAAAATCGGAATGACATCGGTTTTCAGTGCCGACGGTAAAAATATGCCGTGCACTGTTATTGAAGCAGGTCCTTGTGTTGTTACTCAAATCAAAACAATAGAAAAAGACGGGTATGAGGCAGTTCAGCTGGGCTTTCAGGAAAAGAAAGAAAAGCATACCAACAAGCCTCAGGCAGGTCATTTTAAGGCTGCAGGAGTAGCGCCGCAAAGACACTTGGTTGAGTTCAATGAATTTGATAAAAAATTCAAATTAGGTGATCAGGTCACTGTAGAAGTATTTGAAGTTAATTCGTTTGTTGACGTAGTTGGAACTTCAAAGGGTAAAGGTTTTCAGGGCGTTGTAAAGCGTCACGGTTTTAGCGGAGTAAAAGAATCGAGCCACGGGCAGAAACATCAGCGTGTGCCGGGTTCGATAGGTGCTTCTTCAGATCCTTCGCGTGTGTTCAAGGGAACACGTATGGGAGGTCGCATGGGAGGCGACAGAGTGACCGTTCAAAACTTACAGGTTTTAAAAGTGATTCCGGAACATAACCTTTTAATGGTAAAAGGTTCCGTTCCCGGTGCTAAAGGTTCAATCGTTATCATCAATAAATAATCATGGAATTAACTATATATAATATAAAAGGAGAAGATACGGGAAGAAAAATATCCTTGAATGAAGCTGTCTTCGGGATAGAGCCAAATGACCATGCTATTTATTTAGATGTAAAACAGTATTTGGCAAACCAACGTCAGGGAACGCACAAGACAAAAGGTCGTAGTGAGGTAAAAGGTTCACGCCGTAAATTGGGACGTCAGAAGGGGAGCGGTATTGCTCGTCCCGGTGACATTAAATCTCCCATACGTGTTGGAGGAGGTACCATCTTTGGACCGGTTCCGCGCAATTACGGATTTAAGTTGAATAAAAAAGTAAAACAACTGGCTCGTAAATCAGCTTTGAGTTATAAGGCAAAAGATAACCTGATTACAGTAGTAGATCAGATTGAATTTGATGCTCCCAAGACCAAAGACATGATAGCTTTAACACAAAATTTGAAGCTTGCTGATAAAAAAGCGTTAATTATTTTAGCAAACGGAAATAAAAACGTATATTTGTCGGCTCGAAATTTAGCCAGGGTAAAAGTCGTAACGGTTTCGGAATTAAACACTTACAAAGTGCTTGATGCAAAAAATCTTATAATTACTGAAGAAGCTGTTGCTGCGGTAGAACAAACTTTTAAAGCATAGGAGGCCGATTATGAATATTATAAAGAAACCGATTGTAACGGAAAAGATGACCGAGTTGGGTGAAAAACTCAATCGCTATGGCTTTAAGGTTCAGAGAGATGCAAATAAAATTGAGATTAAAAACGCTATCGAAGCTCTGTATAATGTAACCGTAGTAGATGTAAATACCATGATTGCTGCTCCAAAGAAAAAGAATCGTTATACGAAGAGCGGCGCGATCACAGGAAAAACATCAGCTTATAAAAAAGCTATAGTTACATTAAAGGAGGGCGAGACCATAGACTTTTACAGTAATATTTAAACTGTAAATTGTAAATTGTAAATAGTTAAATTGTAAAAATACAAATGCCTGTACGTAAATTAAAGCCCACAACACCGGGGCAAAGACATAAGATTATTGGTACCTTCGACGCAATTACTTCGAAGACACCAGAGAAATCTCTTGTTACCGGAATTAATAAAAAATCCGGAGGCCGTAACCACCAGGGGAAAATGACTATCCGTAATGTAGGTGGCGGTCATAAGAGAAAATATAGAGTAATTGACTTTAAGCGCAACAAGGATGGTGTTCCTGCAACTGTAAAGAGCATTGAGTACGATCCGAACCGTTCGGCAAATATCGCTTTACTGTTCTATGCGGATGGTGAAAAACGGTACATCTTGGCTCCCAACGGATTACAGGTGGGTCAAAAGGTGTTGTCAGGATCAGAAGCTGCTCCCGAAGTGGGGAATGCACTTCCGATGCAGAATATTCCTTTGGGAACCATCATTCACAATATCGAACTAAGACCGGGTCAAGGGGCAGCCATGGTGCGCTCGGCCGGTACTTTTGCCCAGTTAAGTTCACGTGAAGACAAATACGCTGTGATCAAGCTGCCTTCAGGTGAGTTGCGTAAAGTGTTGTCAGCATGTAAAGCTACGATTGGAGCTGTTGGAAATTCCGATCATGCATTGCAGCAATCCGGCAAAGCCGGACGTTCACGTTGGCTCGGACGCCGTCCGCGCGTTCGTGGTGTGGCCATGAACCCGGTAGATCATCCGATGGGTGGTGGTGAAGGTCGTGCTTCCGGAGGACAGCCTCGTTCGCGTACAGGAGTACTTTCTAAAGGGTACAAGACACGTGCGCCTAAGAAGCAATCAAGTCAATATATAATTGAAAGGAAGAAAAAATAACAGTTAACAAGTAATAGAATAAAATGAGCCGTTCATTAAAAAAAGGACCCTATATTAATCTGAAGCTTGAAAAGAAGGTGGTAGACATGAATGAAAGCAGGAAGAAAACTGTTATCAAAACTTGGTCACGTGCCACTATGATTTCGCCGGATTTTGTAGGTCATACCATTGCAGTTCATAATGGAAACAAATTTATTCCTGTATATATTACCGAAAATATGGTTGGTCACAAGTTGGGTGAGTTTGCACCTACTCGTAACTTCCGCGGTCACGGTGGTAAGAAGAAATGATCCGTTGAAATTATCCAATAAAAAGCATTAAAAAATTTCGAAATGGGTGCAAGAAAAAGAATATCAGCAGAAAAAAGAAAAGAAGCAAATAAAACGCAGTATTTTGCCAAGCTTAATAATGTTCCGACTTCTCCGCGTAAGATGCGCTTGGTAGCAGATATGATCAGAGGTATGGAAGTCAACAAAGCATTAAGCATTTTGAAGTTCTCACCAAAGGAAGCTGCCGGAAGATTGGAAAAGTTGCTTAGATCTGCAATTTCCAATTGGGAGCAGAAAACAGAACAAAAAGCAGATAGCGTTGATTTGTATGTAAGTCAGATTTACGTTGATTCGGCTACAATGCTGAAGCGTCTCCGTCCGGCTCCTCAGGGTCGTGGTTATCGCATTCGCAAACGTTCGAATCATGTTACAATATATGTAGATACCAAAAATAATAACGAAAACGAAAATTAATACTCGATGGGACAAAAGACTAATCCAATAAGCAACCGCTTAGCAATTATCCGTGGATGGGACTCGAATTGGTATGGTGGAAACAACTACGGTGACACGCTTTTAGAGGACTATAAACTCAGAAAATATCTGAATACCCGATTGGCAAAAGCCAGTGTGTCGCGTATTATAATTGAACGTACCTTGAAACTGGTCACCATAACGGTATGTACCTCTCGTCCGGGTATTATTATCGGTAGAGGTGGACAAGAAGTAGATAAACTAAAGGAAGAATTAAAGAAAATTACTGATAAGGAAATTCAGATCAATATTTTCGAAATCAAACGCCCTGAGCTTGATGCAGTGATCGTTGCCAATAACGTTGCACGACAGCTTGAAGGAAAAATAGCTTATCGTCGTGCCATTAAAATGGCTATTGCTTCAACCATGCGTATGGGTGCCGAGGGTATCAAAATCCAGATATCCGGGCGTTTAAACGGAGCTGAGATGGCTCGTTCTGAAATGTATAAAGAAGGCAGAACTCCCTTACATACATTCAGAGCCGATATCGATTATGCCCATGCTGAAGCTTTGACCAAGGTTGGTATCGTAGGCGTTAAGGTTTGGATTTGTCGTGGCGAAATTTATGGTAAAAAAGATTTGTCGCCTTCTTACAGTGTTTCTAAAGAAACAGGTCGCAGGGGTGATGATCGTTTCGGCGAAGGTGGTGGCAAGGGCTTTAGAAGAAGAAGGAAATAAACTGTATTTAATGAATTTGATGTAAATGTATTATGTTACAACCTAAGAAAACAAAGTTCAGGAGACAGCAAAAGGGGCGCATGAAAGGCAACGCTCAAAGAGGAAACCAATTGGCTTTCGGTTCTTTTGGGATAAAATCATTGCAATCCAAATGGCTTACCGGACGTCAGATAGAAGCTGCACGTGTTGCTGTTACCCGTTATATGCAACGTCAGGGACAGATATGGATTCGGGTTTTCCCCGATAAGCCAATCACAAAAAAACCTGCTGAAGTGCGTATGGGTAAGGGTAAAGGTGCTCCCGAAGAATTCGTTGTGCCTGTAACTCCCGGCAGAGTGATTATAGAAGTAGAAGGCGTATCTTATGAAATAGCTAAAGAAGCATTGCGTTTAGCTGCCCAAAAATTACCGGTTACCACACGTTTTGTAGTAAGACGTGATTATGATACAACTCAAAATGCTTAATGAGGTATGAAACGAACATGAACTAATTTAATCGGTTATTTCGTCCATGCGCGGCGAATATGATTGGATTGGTTTATCGAGAGTTCTATACGACAGCTTAAAAACAAATTATTATCGTATGAAAATTAGAGAAATAAGAGAATTAAGTAATCAAGAGATTCTTGAACGTTTGGATGCTGAAAGAGAGCATTTGGTACGATTGAAGTTGAATCATGCCATATCTCCGCTTGACAATCCGTTGCAAATAAAAGAAGTACGTCGTACGATTGCCCGTCTTGCAACCGAATTACATCAGCGTGAAAATAATTAATTTAAAACAACATTGACACGGATGGAAAGAAATTTAAGGAAAGAAAGAACGGGTGTTGTGTTCAGCAACAAGATGGATAAAACCATTACTGTTGTTGTAAGATGGAAAGAAAAGCACCCTATTTACGGAAAGTTCGTAAATAAAACCAAGAAATATCATGTGCATGATGAGAAGAATGAATCCAATATCGGTGATACCGTGCGAATCATGGAAACTCGTCCGCTGAGTAAGTTAAAAAGATGGAGATTAATTGAAATTATCGAAAGGGCTAAGTAATTATGATACAACAAGAATCAAGACTCAATGTTGCGGATAACTCCGGTGCAAAGGAAGTACTGTGTATCCGTGTTTTAGGAGGAACCGGCAAACGCTACGCTTCTTTGGGTGATGTGATAGTGGTGACTGTAAAAAGTGCAGTGCCGGCATCTGAAATTAAAAAAGGTGTTGTTTCAAAAGCAGTGATAGTGCGCACGAAAAAAGAAGTTCGCAGGGCAGATGGATCCTATATTCGTTTTGACGATAATGCCTGTGTGTTATTGAACAATGCAGGGGAGATCCGCGGAAGTCGTATTTTCGGGCCTGTAGCACGTGAGTTGCGTGCAACAAACATGAAAATCATATCACTTGCGCCCGAAGTATTATAGTTTTCGTAAAATTAATTCGTGATGAGTAAATTACATATCAAAAAAGGTGACACCGTTTACGTGAATTCCGGTGAAGACAAAGGCAAAACCGGTCGTGTGTTGAAGGTACTTGTTGATAAGCAGCGAGCCATCGTGGAAGGTATCAACATGGTTTCGAAACATACAAAGCCGAGTGCTAAAAGTCCACACGGTGGCATTGTTAAACAGGAACTTCCCATACATATTTCAAATTTGAATCTGCTTGAAAACGGAAAGCCCGTTCGTGTCGGAAGAAAATTGAATGCGGAAGGTAAATTAGTGCGTGTTTCCAAAAAAACAGGAGAAGAGATTTAAGAAATGAACACAGCAAGTTTTAAACAAGATTATAGAGAACGGATTGTTCCTATATTGATGAAGGAGTTTGGTTATAAGTCTGTAATGCAGGTTCCCAGGTTGGAGAAAATTGTGCTCAACCAAGGATTGGGGGCTGCTGTTGCTGACAGGAAGATCATTGACAATGCAATCAATGAAATGACTGCCATAACTGGTCAGAAAGCTGTTCAAACACTATCTACGAAAGACGTTTCGAATTTCAAGCTGCGTAAAAAAATGCCTATTGGTGTACGTGTTACCTTACGTGGCGATCGCATGTATGAGTTTTTGGAACGCTTAACCCGGGTGGCACTTCCGCGTGTACGCGACTTCAGAGGAATTAACAATAAATTAGATGGCAGAGGCAACTATACCTTGGGAATACAGGAACAAATTATTTTTCCGGAAATCAATATTGACAATGTAAGTCGCTTGACCGGAATGAATATATCCTTTGTTACAAGCGCTAAAACTGATGAAGAAGGTTATGCATTACTGAGAGAATTTGGCCTACCATTTAAGAAAGACTAAATAAAAAGAGATAGAATACAATGGCAAAAGAATCAATGAAAGCCCGCGAGGTGAAAAGAGCGAGAATGATTGCAAAATATGCGGCTAAACGCGAACAGTATATTGCCGAAGGTAATTATGATGCACTTCAGACTCTTCCAAGAAACTCGTCGCCCATTCGCTATCACAACCGTTGTAAAATAACCGGTCGTCCGAAGGGATACATGAGACAGTTTGGAATTTCTCGCATTCAGTTCAGGGAAATGGCATCAAAGGGTTTGATACCCGGCGTTAAAAAGGCAAGTTGGTAATACTCTATTTATCAATTTTGCATTTACAGTTTACTGTTTTTGTTGTTTAAACACAGTAAATGGTATAAATAGTAAATTAATTAAATATTGTCCCGGCAGTCGGGATTAATTTAAAAACAAAAATATGACAGATCCAATTGCAGATTATTTAACGAGATTGCGGAATGCTATACAGGCAAAACATCGCATTGTAGAGATTCCTGCATCCAATCTTAAAAAAGAAATAACCCGCATTTTACATGAGCAGGGTTATGTGCTTCATTACAAATTTGTAGATGACGGACCGCAAGGTACCATTAAAATTGCATTGAAATACGATCCTGTAAACAAGGTGAATGCAATAAAAAAACTTATCAGGGTTTCAACTCCCGGTCTACGTAAATATACGGGGTATAAGGATATGCCACGTGTTTTGAACGGACTTGGAATAGCAATCGTATCTACTTCACAGGGTGTTATGACCAATAAAGAAGCATGCAGGCTGAAAGTAGGTGGCGAGGTATTATGTTATGTTTATTAATTGAGGAGGAGAGAAGTATGTCAAGAATTGGAAATTTACCCATTACTATCCCGAGCGGAGTGAGCATAACACAAAAGGATTCTATTGTTACAGTAAAAGGTCCGAAGGGAGAGTTAACACAAGAGATTAACCCTAATATTACCGTTTCTATTGAAGATAATCAGTGTCTTGTGGCACGTGCTAATGATGAAAAGCAAAATCGTGCACTACATGGTCTGTATCGTTCCCTCATCCAAAATATGGTTACAGGTGTTTCTGAAGGATATCAGAAAACATTGGAGCTTGTAGGGGTGGGGTATAGGGCTAGTAATCAAGGTCAGCTCCTGGAGCTTTCCTTAGGTTATACTCACAATATTTACATGAGTTTACCTGCAGAAATCAAGGTTGAAACTAAAATGGAGCGAAACAAAAATCCGTTGATTATCCTTGAGAGTGCTGACAAGCAATTAATCGGACAGGTTTGTGCGAAAATTCGTTCGTTCCGTAAACCGGAGCCTTACAAAGGAAAAGGAGTTAAATTTTTGGGCGAGGTTGTTCGTCGCAAAGCCGGTAAATCAGCAGTAAAAGGCAAATAATAAATATTGAAGGAAATGAAAGTTAGTAGAAGGAATAGAATTAAGGCGTATATCCGCCGAAAAGTATCGGGTACCGCGCAAAAACCTCGCTTGACCGTTTTTCGCAGTAATACGCAAATATATGCTCAGTTGATCGATGATGTTCATGGTAAAACCTTAGCATCCGCTTCTTCGTTGGGAATGAAGGAAAAAATGACCAAGACTGAACAAGCTGCTAAAGTTGGTGCTATGGTCGCGAAAAATGCGCAGGAAAAAGGTATCAAAGAAGTTGTATTTGACCGTAACGGTTATTTATATCATGGTAGAGTTAAACAATTGGCAGAAGCCGCTCGCCAAGGCGGACTTAAATTTTAATCAGGTAAGACAACGGATATGGATATAGTAAAAACAACCAGTGATTTGGAATTAAAAGACAGATTAGTTGCTATTAACCGCGTTACTAAAGTGACGAAGGGTGGGCGTACTTTTAGCTTTTCTGCAATCGTCGTAGTCGGTAACGAAGACGGCATCGTAGGATGGGGATTGGGAAAAGCAGGTGAAGTAACCTCCGCAATAGCTAAAGGAACTGAAGCCGCTAAGAAAAATCTGATTAAAGTTCCCATCTATCAAGGAACGATACCACATGAACAATATGCGAAATTTGGCGGAGCACAAGTATTTTTAAAACCAGCTTCTCCGGGTACAGGAGTAAAAGCCGGTGGTGCTATGCGCGCGGTTCTTGAAAGTGTTGGTATTACAGACGTGTTGGCTAAATCAAAGGGATCGTCTAACCCTCACAACTTGGTGAAGGCTACAATGGTTGCATTGGGAGAGTTACGTGATGTTTTTATGGTAGCTCAGAATCGTGGTGTCTCAGTAGACAAAGTGTTTAACGGTTAAATAAGGATTAAGATGGAAACAATTAAAATACAATTGGTTAGAAGTACAATCAGACGTCCTCAGAAACAAGTACGCACGCTACAGGCTTTGGGTTTGAGAAAAATGAATGCCGTGGTTGAACATGAAGCCACTCCCCAGATATTGGGAATGGTTGAGACGGTTAAACATTTGGTGAAAATTATTGATTAAACAGGATTTGAATCTTTTTAGAAATACAAGATATGGATTTAAGTAAATTAAAACCGGCAGCAGGTTCAGTTAAAACGAGAAAAAGAGTTGGACGCGGTACCGGTTCCGGATTAGGAGGTACTTCAACACGCGGACATAAGGGAGCGAAATCACGTTCCGGCTATGCAAAGAAAGTCGGTTTTGAAGGTGGACAAATGCCCATCCAGCGTCGTCTTCCTAAGTTTGGATTTAAAAACATCAATAAAACTGTGTTTAAAGCCATCAATCTTGCCACATTGGAGGATATGGCTCAAACACACAACCTGAAAAAAATAGGATTTGATGAATTGCTGAAATATGGCTTTGTCAATAAAAAAGATAAGGTTAAAATTTTGGCAAAGGGAGAGTTGAAAACGAAATTAGATGTAGAAGCCAATGCTTTTTCGAAGGCGGCGGAAGACGCTATCACTGCGCTAGGAGGAACAGTTATTATAAAATAGTTACCGGATGCTTTCCGTAATGTAAGAAAAGGTTGTTCACATGAAGAAAATAATTGAGACAATAAAAAATATCTGGAAGATAGAAGATCTCCGTACCAGACTTTTAACAACGTTTTTGTTTGTTTTAATCTATCGTTTCGGAACATTCGTTGTTCTTCCCGGTATTAACCCGGTAGATTTGACCGCATTAAAATCTCAGACCAGCGGTGGGCTGATGGCCTTGTTAGACATGTTCTCAGGAGGTGCGTTTGCCAATGCGTCTATTTTTGCATTGGGGATTATGCCCTATATTTCCGCATCTATTGTGGTGCAGTTGCTTTCTATCATGGTACCTTATTTCCAGAAGATGCAACGTGAAGGTGAAAGTGGTCGTAGGAAAATGAATCAGATTACCCGCTATTTGACTGTGGGTATTTTGTTACTTCAAGCTCCCTCGTACTTGATCAATTTAAATGTACAACTGCATCAGGTTGGCGCATCTTTACCCGGTGGAATTTGGTTTACCATTACATCAACTATCATTCTAACCGCGGGTTCCATGTTCGTCATGTGGTTAGGGGAACGGATTACTGATAAAGGCATTGGGAATGGAATTTCTTTTATCATTTTAATCGGTATTATTTCACGCTTCCCGGGTGCTGTGATCAGAGAATTTGTTTCTCGATTTTATGAATCGGGTGGTGGATTGGTCATGTTCCTACTTGAAATTATTTTCTTGTTTGTGGTGATTGCAGGGTCCATTATGCTCGTTCAAGGAACACGCAGAGTCACGGTTCAATATGCTAAAAGGGTTGTTGGGAACAAACAATATGGTGGTGTACGTCAGTATATTCCCTTGAAAATCAATGCTGCCGGTGTTATGCCCATTATTTTTGCACAGGCAATTATGTTTATTCCTATTACGCTTGCCGGCTTCTCCAGCTCAGAATCTGCCAGCGGATTCCTTAGAGCATTTATGAACAATGATGGATTTTGGTACAACTTTGTGTTCGCTTTGCTGATTATCGCATTTACTTATTTTTATACTGCGGTAACCATCAATCCGACGCAAATGGCTGAAGATTTAAAAAGAAACAATGGATTTATACCGGGATGCAAGCCGGGTAAGCAAACTGCTGAGTTTTTGGATGAAATAATGTCACGTATCACTCTTCCGGGATCTATTTTCCTGGCAATAGTAGCCATTCTTCCGGCGTTTGCCTCTTTGCTTGGTGTTAACAGAGGATTTGCTCAGTTTTTTGGAGGTACATCGCTGTTGATTTTGGTGGGTGTTGTGCTTGACACCCTGCAACAGATAGAAAGTCATTTGTTGATGCGCCATTACGATGGTTTGTTGAAATCAGGCGGACGTATTAAAGGACGTACCGGCGGTGTTTCGGCCTATTAAAAGATTGTAAAAGACATTGATATTTTTTTATATTACCAATATTGTTATATTGTAAGTTTGTAAATGGTCAGTCGCAATAGATGATTTTTCTCAAAACAGATGAAGAGATAGAACTGCTTAGAATAAGCAATCAAATAGTTGCCAAGGCGTTGGCTGAACTTGCGTCTATGATTGCTCCCGGGGTGACTACGGCTCAATTGGATAAAAGAGCGGAGGAATTTATCAGAGATCACGGAGCTGTTCCCGGTTTTTTAGGATATAACGGATTTCCGAATTCAATTTGTACTTCTGTGAATGAACAGATTGTGCACGGAATACCTTCAGATAAGACAGTCTTAAAAGATGGAGATATAATTTCCATTGATTGTGGTGCCTATATAAACGGATTCCACGGTGATAGCGCTTATACATTCACTGTAGGAGAGGTAAAGCAAGAGATTCTTGATTTACTGCGCATCACCAAAGAATCCCTGTATTTGGGTATTGAACAGGCTGTTGAAGGGAAACGACTCGGTGATATTGGAAATGCCATTCAATCACATTGTGAGGCGCATGGTTATTCTGTTGTGAGAGAAATGATCGGACATGGTGTCGGTCGCAACTTGCACGAATCTCCTGAAGTTCCAAATTATGGTCGAAAAGGATACGGTACTTTATTGAAGTCGGGCATGACGATCGCCATTGAGCCAATGATAAATCTGGGCAAACGGCATTTGGTGTTTGAGAAAGACGGATGGACTACCCGTACTGCCGACAGAATGCCCTCGGCACACTTCGAGCATTCGGTGGCTATCAGAAAGGGCAAAGCAGATATTTTGTCTTCTTTCGAGTATGTAGAACAAGTTTTAGAGACTAAAATAAATTGATATATTATGGCTAAACAAACAGCAATAGAACAAGACGGTGTAATCATTGAAGCTTTGTCCAACGCCATGTTCCGGGTTGAATTAGAAAATGGTCATGTGATTACGGCTCACATTTCAGGAAAAATGCGGATGCATTATATTAGAATTCTTCCGGGTGATAAAGTAAAGGTTGAGATGTCACCGTATGATTTGTCTAAAGGAAGAATAACATTTAGATATAAATAAGATCTCCTGCTTAATGAAGAGGAGCTTAGAGGAAAACAGTATTAAAAAGTACTATAATATATAGATTATTCATGTCCAACTATTAAAAAGCCTCAAGTAGTTGGCAGTTCTCCGCAAGAGATTTTAGAGGCTGACATGTAAGATGAAAGTAAGAGCTTCTGTAAAAAAGCGTAGCGAAGAATGTAAGATTGTTCGTAGAAAAGGACGCTTGTATGTTATTAACAAAAAAAACCCGAGGTTTAAACAACGTCAGGGTTAAACCATTTTATTTAAAAAATAAATAGTTTATGGCTATAAGAATTGTAGGAGTAGATTTGCCCCAAAATAAAAGAGGGGAAGTTGGATTGACTTATATCTACGGAATAGGTCGCAGCAGTGCAAGAAAAATTTTAGAAAAGGCTGGTGTTGATATCAACATCAAAGTAAAAGATTGGACTGACGACCAGGCAGCTAAAATCCGTGAAATTATTAGTGCGGACTACAAAGTAGAAGGTGATCTTCGTTCAGAGGTACAACTTAACATCAAACGTTTGATGGACATTGGTTGTTATCGCGGAATTCGCCACCGTATCGGTTTGCCGTTGCGTGGACAGAGCACAAAGAACAATGCTCGCACACGTAAAGGTAGAAGAAAAACTGTTGCTAACAAGAAAAAAGCAACCAAGGGTTAATTAGCGCATTTTAGATAAAGAATTAAATAATAATTTATGGCAAAAAAATCAGTATCAGCCAAGAAAAGGGTTGTTAAAGTTGGCAGTGTAGGACAATTACACGTACACTCTTCTTTCAACAATGTAATCGTAACGCTTACTAATGAAGACGGTCAGGTTATTTCGTGGTCGTCAGCCGGAAAGATGGGCTTTCGCGGTTCGAAGAAGAATACACCTTATGCCGCTCAGATGGCAGCAGAGGATTGCGCGAAAATAGCATACGATTTAGGATTGCGTAAGGTGAAAGCTTATGTTAAAGGACCCGGTAATGGACGTGAGTCTGCTATTCGTACTGTTCATGGGGCAGGTATAGAGGTGACAGAGATCATCGACGTTACACCATTGCCACATAATGGCTGTCGTCCACCCAATCGCAGAAGAGTGTAATTATTTACCATTGTGCCGTTTACATGTTTACTAATTCAAGACATAGATAAATGGTGAATGGTGAGTGGTGAATCAAATTAATATTTATTCTGAGAATATTTGAATAGTAAATTGTTTGGGTTGTATGCCTACTTTTCTCTCTGCAACCGCGGCTGTAACAAATGATACTAGGATATATTTGAAGACAAAATCAACAATAAAAAAGTAATTATTTAAGAATAATGGCAAGATATATTGGACCAAAATCAAAGATTGCGCGAAAATTCGGTGAGCCAATCTTTGGGCCGGACAAAGTACTGGCGAAGAAGAATTATCCTCCCGGACAACATGGAAGCAATCGTCGTAAGAAAACTTCTGAATACGGCATCCAGTTGCGCGAGAAACAAAAAGCAAAATATACTTATGGCGTATTGGAGAGACAGTTTAGACGGATGTATGAAAAGGCTCAGAGTCAGCCGGGTGTTACCGGGGTTATTCTGTTACAGCTCCTCGAGTGCCGCCTAGACAATATTGTTTACCGCATGGGTATTTCTCCTACACGTGCAGGTGCTCGTCAGTTGGTTAGTCACAAGCACATTACTGTGGATGGACAGGTGGTGAACATCCCGTCTTATCACGTTCGTCCGGGACAGATTGTTGGTGTTCGTGAGAAAGATAAATCGATGAAGATAATTACAGAGTCCCTGAGCGGCTACAATCATTCCAAATATCCGTGGATAGAGTGGGATAGTGCTTCTTTGTCAGGGAAGTTAATTCATGTTCCTGATAGAGAAGAAATACCTGAAAACATCAAAGAACAATTAATCGTTGAGTTGTACTCTAAATAAAAAATAATCATGGCTATATTAGCATTTCAAAAGCCCGATAAGGTAATCATGTTGGAAGCCGATAACTTTTATGGAAAGTTTGAGTTTCGTCCACTTGAGCCGGGATATGGTATTACGATAGGTAATGCTTTGCGTCGAATTCTTTTGTCTTCACTGGAAGGTTTTGCAATCACTGCAATTAAAATTGATGGCGTAGATCATGAATACTCAACCATTCCCGGAGTTATTGATGATGTTGCCAATATTATTTTAAATCTGAAGCAAGTTCGGTTTAAACAAATTGTAGAAGATATCGAAACTGAAAAGGTGACCGTCAATGTAACAAGTGGTAATACCAAACTTTTAGCCGGTGACATAGGTAAGTGTTTTACCGGATTTGAAGTATTGAATCCCGAGTTGGTCATCTGCGAAATGGATTCTTCCGCAAGTTTTCAAATGGATGTATATGTCAATAAAGGTCGCGGTTATGTAACTGCTGAGGAAAATGCCCTTGTAGTTGACGGTGAGTTGGGAATTATTCATGTTGATTCGATTTTTACACCCATCAAAAACGTAAAATATACCATCGAAGATTTTCGTGTTGAGCAGATAACTGATTATGAAAAGCTGACTATTGAAATAGATACGGATGGTTCCATTTTCCCAAAAGATGCTTTGAACGAAGCAGCTAAAATATTGATCCATCATTTCATGCTCTTCTCTGACGAAAAAATATCAGTAGAAACCGCTGAAACAGAAACTCATGATGATTTTGACGAGGAGTATCTGCAAATGCGTCAGTTGCTCAAAACTAAGTTGGTAGATTTAGAGCTATCAGTGCGTGCTTTGAATTGTTTGAAAGCTGCTGATGTGGAATCGCTGGGACAATTGGTTACTTACAATCGTCATGATTTGTTGAAGTTTAGAAATTTTGGAAAAAAATCATTAGCGGAATTGGAGGAAAAGTTAGAGGGTCTTAATTTAACCTTCGGCATGGATATATCCAAGTATAAATTAGATAAAGAATAACAGAAGATGAGACATAATAAGAAATTCAATCATTTAAGTCGTACGGCGGCACATAGGAAATCCATGCTGGCCAACATGTCAATTTCCCTTATTAAACATAAAAGGATACAAACCACAGTTGCTAAAGCAAAAGCTTTGCGTGTTTATATCGAACCGATATTGACAAAATCAAAGGAAGATACGACTGCTTCACGTCGTTATGTTTTCAGTCGTTTGCAAAATAAAGAAGCTGTTACTGAACTTTTCCAAAATATCTCACAAAAGATAGCAGATCGTCCGGGTGGTTACACACGCATTCTGAGAACCGGTCTTCGCCTGGGAGATAGCGCCGAAATGTGTATCATTGAGCTGGTTGATTACAACGAAAATATGCTGAAAGACAAGGTAGCTAAGAAAACAGTTCGTACACGTCGTTCATCTTCCAGGAAAACAACTGCTACCCCTGTAGCAACTCCTGCTAAGGAAGAAGCTGCAGAAGCCGCTATTGAAGAGAAGGTTGAAACTCCTGCTGTAGAAGAAAAGAAGGCTGTAGCAGAAGAACCCGAAGCTGTACAACCTGAAAAGGCTAAAGAAGAAGCTCCGGAAGCTGAAACTCCTAAGGCCGCTGAAACAGAAGCAAAAAAGGACGTTAAAAAAGACACTGCTGTTAAGGAAGAAGCTGTAAAAGCTCCTGAAGAGAAAGCTGAAGCTCCTGCTGCAGAAAAGAAACCTGCTGCCAAAGCGGAGAAAGAAGAAAAACCTGCTGCCAAAGCTCCGGTAGAGGAGAAAGCGGTACCTCAGGCTGAGACAAAGGCTAAGAAAGAAAAAGAAGACAAAGAGGAAAAGAAAGCAGAATAATCTGTACAGATTGTTTTTGTAAGATAAAAGTGGGACTGTCTTGAAAGTGAAGGCAGTCCCTTGTTTTTTAACCAATATGTATTAAGTTTACGGTCCATATCATTTTTCCTCTTTCCCATTACCTGTCAAAATGAACAAATTCACCACAATCGTAAAAACAGACCCTTTAAATCATAAGATTGATCATCACAGTAACATGCTTTTGATGGGATCTTGTTTCTCTGAATATATTGGCAGTAAGCTTAAAAATGCCGGTTTCTCTGTTGAAGTGAATCCTCTTGGAGTGTTGTTTAATCCGGTTTCAGTAGAAATTGGTTTGGAGTATCTCATTGAAAACAGGCGGTTTACACAAAAAGATTTATTTTTTAGCGGTTCGCTGTGGGGAAGTTTTGCACATAGTACTTTGTTCTCTTCGACTGATCCTGATGTATGTTTGGAGAAAATAAATACCAATATTGACATCGGGCACGCACATTTATTAAAAACTGACTTTCTGTTATTAACCCTTGGGACAGCATGGGTATATGTCTTGAAGGAAACGGGTGAAGTAGTAGCCAATTGTCATAAATTGCCGGCTGTAAAATTCAGTAGCCGCAGATTGACAGTTCAGGAAATTGTTGTTGCCTATGCCGCTTTGTTTCAAAATATTCGAACGGTTAATCCTGATATGCAAGTTGTTTTTACGGTCAGTCCGGTTCGGCATTGGAAAGATGGCGCTCATGAAAATACCATCAGTAAAGGAATTTTGCATTTGGCTGTTGATGAGTTGTGCAAACAGTTTGATTTTGTACATTATTTCCCGGCTTATGAAATTCAGTTGGATGAATTAAGGGATTACAGATTTTATGCAGAAGATATGATCCATCCGTCATCCGTTGCTGTTCATCATATTTGGCAGCGGTTTCAGTCCTTCTGTATGGATAAAGAAACCTTGAAAATTGTTGAGCGTATAGAAGAAATACGTTCGCAGGAGGGGCATCGGGCTATTCATCCGGACTCATCTGAGCATCAGGCTTTTCTAAAAAAGTTAGACGAAAAAAAGCAAAAATTCAGGATAGAGTATCCATATATTGACTTGTGATCCAAAAATAAAAAGCTTCAGGTCCCTCATGTTCACGAGGTAAGTTTCTCGCAGATTTACGCAGATAGAAGTCGCAGATTTATGCGAATTCCGGTGCCACGTTGCACAACACAACCGACCTTGCCTGGTGAGCCAAAAAACAAGTGAGATTGACGTAAAGAATCGTTCTTGTTTGAGCTGCGCAGCAGCGAGTTTGAACGATTTAGTCAATCGAGCGTAAGTTTTTTGAGCGAAGCAGGCGTAGTCTTGACTTTTTTTTGCTTCGTTTTTTTGTGTCAAGACAAAAAAATGAAGAGGATGTTAATCCAAAGTAATCACTTTATATTTCGGTACCAAAGCCTTCATGATGATCCATCCAATCAGATAAGCCACGGCACAAATACAGAATATTGCAAAGTAACCTGCGGGTTTTCCTACAAATCCCAAGAACGTCATGTTGGTTTCTCCGGCATAAACGAATAGGTTACCGGCACCTTTTTGTAAAATCATTGAGCCAACACCTCCGGCCATGCCCCCAATTCCGGTTACGGTTGCGATGGCACCATGGGGGAACATATCACCAATGGTTGAGAAAAGATTGGCGCTCCATGCCTGGTGTGCAGAACATCCTATCGAAATCAGCAATACGGGGATCCAGGCGGCGTGCTGACCTAATTCGGAGAAATGCATACCGAGCGGTTGTGCGAGCAATACAACCAGCGGGAAGAAAGCAAAAATCAACATAGCTTTCATGCGTGCTGCATAAGGATTTTGTCCGCCACGATTAATAAAGACCGTAGGTAGTTTTCCACCCAGGATTGAAAGTACTGTTACGATGGCGTATAAAGTAAAAATCAATGCCATGCCGAGTCCTTCTGACATCTTGATATCAAATTGGGTGTAGAGATAAGAAGGAGTCCAGAATAAGAAGAACCACCACACTCCGTCAGTCATGAATTTTCCGGCTACAAAAGCCCAGGTTTGTTTAAAAGAGAGTATTTTTAAGAAAGGAACTTTTTCTTCTTTTGCATCTTTTTTCTTTTGTTCAGCTATTTCTTCATGCTTGTCTTGTTCAATGTATTCAAGTTCCTTTTGGTTGACAAACTTACTTTTTCTTGGAGTGTCATAGAGAAAAACCCAAAAGCCCATCCAGATGAAGCCTAATGCACCGATGATAACAAACGCCAATTCCCATCCGAATGCTTTGGCCAGCGGTGGAATGGTCAAGGGAGCAAACAAAGCTCCTATGGATGCCCCTGCATTGAAAATAGAGGTTGCATAAGCACGATCTTTTTTAGGAAAGTATTCTGCTGTAGCCTTGATAGCAGCAGGAAAGTTACCCGCTTCTCCAAGAGCAAGAATACCTCGTGCTACCAAGAAGCTGTACATACTGAAGGTGGCAATTACAACAGCTACATCGCCTGTAGCAGCAGCCAGTTCAGCAGCGCTGTGCAGGCCAACATGTGCTTCGGTTACTAAACCACAAACAGCGTGTAAACAAGCTCCTGCACTCCAGACACCAATGGACCAAAGATAACCTTTTTTGGTTCCCATCCATTCAACAAAACGTCCGGCAAAAAGCATGGAGATTGCGTAAAAAATAGAAAAGAACGAAGTAATCGTTCCGTAGTGAGATTCATCCCAGTGAAATTCCGGTTTGATAAATTCATCCCAGGTAAGTGATAGTACTTGCCTGTCCAAATAATTGATAGTCGTGGCAAAAAACAGCAATGCCACAATGGTCCATCTGTGTTGTGACATTTTTTGTGTCACAGTTTGTGTCTTACTCATGTTAGTTAATTTGTTTGTGAATAATGTGTGAATAAATTATTTTTTTACTTTTTGAATCATTGCAATTGTATCGGCACAAAGCTTTGTGATACCATCCCAGTTTTCAGATTTTATCAGTTCAGCAGGAAATAAGTTGGAACCCATGCCAACACAGGTGACGCCGGCATCAAACCAGGCTTTTAGGTTACTTTCTTCAGGTTTGACACCTCCGGTAACCATAAGATTAGACCAAGGCATAGGAGCTTTTAATCCTTTAACAAAGGCAGCACCAAGCACATCACCCGGAAATACCTTGCATAGATCACAGCCCATTTCCTGGGCAAATCCTACTTCCGAGACTGATCCGCAACCCGGAGCATAAGGAACCAATCTTCTGTTGGCGACTTTGGCCACATCAGGATTGAAAAGAGGACCCACAATAAAATTAGCTCCCAATTGAATATACAAGGATGCAGTAGGAGCATCTACAATAGAACCGATGCCCATTATCATTCCGGGGCATTCAACGGCAGCATATTTTACCAATTCCCCAAATACCTCGTGTGCAAAATCACCCCGGTTGGTGAATTCAAAAGCACGAATACCACCCGCATAACAAGCCTTTAATACTTTTTTTGCGATTGCAATATCTTTGTGATAAAACACCGGAACTATTCCGGTTTCTTTCATAACTGAAAGTACCTCTATTTTTGAAAAACGCATATGGCTTTTAAAATTTACAATTTATCGTTGCACTCTTCCGCTACCATCTCCGCCCATCAGGGCTTCAACTTCGGCGACAGTTACCAAATTATAATCTCCGTATATGGTGTGTTTTAAACAGGAAGCGGCTACTGCAAACTCCAATGCTTTTTGATCATCACCGGTGAAAGTAAGTAAGCCGTAAATTAATCCACCCATAAAAGAATCCCCACCTCCGACTCTGTCCACAATGTGCGTGATGTCGTAATCTTTTGAAATTTTCAATGATCCGTTGGAATACAAACATCCTCTCCAGGTGTTATGATTGGCATTGATGGAACCCCGCAGGGTGATGATCACTTTTTTTGCACGGGGAAATTTGGCCATCAATTGCTTGCAAACTGACTCAAATTCAGCAGCGTTAACTTCGCCACCGGTATGGGCTGCTTCAAAACCTTCCGGCTTGATACCGAATACCTTTTCGGCATCTTCCTCATTACCTAAAATCACATCACATCCGGCTACTAATTTAGGCATTATTTCCGAAGCGGATTTCCCGTATTTCCACAAATTTTTTCTAAAATTTAGATCTGTGGAAACAGTCACTCCCATTTCGTTGGCTGTTTCAATCGCTTCTAAACATGTGTCGGCAGCCCCTTGAGAAATGGCAGGAGTAATACCCGTCCAATGAAACCAATCCGCATCTTTGAAAATTTCTCTCCAGTTAATCATGCCCGGTTGAATCTCTGCAATAGAAGAGTGTGCACGGTCGTACACAACTTTACTGGGACGGGAAACTGCCCCCGTTTCTAAAAAGTAAATCCCCATACGCTCACCACCTCTGATGATGTTCTTTGTACAAACGTTGTGTTTGCGCAAATTCATGATGCATGCATCAGCAATGTCATTATTGGGCAGACGGGTTACAAATTCAGCATCTAATCCGTAGTTGGCAAGGGATACGGCAACGTTTGATTCACCACCTCCAAAAGTAGCTGTAAGATGGGTAGCCTGACTGAAGCGTTCATAGCCCGGAGTGGCCAAACGCAACATAATTTCTCCAAAAGTTATAATTTTTTTGCTCATTGATGTTTTTATAAAAAATCATTTTATGATTGACCAAAAGTACTTTATTAATCTTGATTGACCAAAAAAATGACTGTTCCACAGGGGTGCAAAATGTCTGTGATGATTAGAGACAGCCAATGATGAATTGTCTTACCACACGTTTATGATACAAATTTTATTTCTGTGTTCGTGCACAAAGGTAAAAAAAGAATTGAATTTTGAGAAATTTTCGATATTAAAATTATTTCATGGTCAAAGTGTGAAAACAAGCCTGAATAGCGAAAGTAACACGGAAGTTGATCCATTTCCTGTTAAGAACCCGCTATCAGGATTCTGAATTTTGGTGGTTATCCTCTTTCAAGATGGTTACCGCCTTTTGCAACAATAAAGAATTTGGGTAAACATACTTGATTCCATCTTTTGTCCTGAGGTGGGTGTAAAACGTATAAACACCTTCTACCATGGCTTCAATCGGCGTGTCTTTATCAATAATGCTGATGTAGTCACCGATTTTGTAAGGGGCTGAGAAGAAAATAATAACACCTGCTGTAATATTGCTCAACATTGACCATTGTGCAAATAATGCCACACCTATGACGGCTAAAACGGATGATAAGACAAGAATCAGGTTGCGGGTATCAACTCCCCATACAATAATCAGAATGACAATTGCGGATAAATTAAAGAAAATATTAAAAATTCTGACTACCTGGTTGACCCTAACTTCTGTTCTTTGACTATTGGATGCTGTGTATCTTTTAATAATTCGTCTGATGAGAACTTTTAATACTGCAATGATAGCAATGGTTACAGCTGTTCCAATAATTTGAGGTAAATACGTCCACATAAAGTATGTCTTTAAAAAGAAAGGGCAAAACTAATTCTTTTTTTGTTAAGCACAGCTATTATTTTATGTTTTTTAAAAGCCTGATAAGAAAAATGGGTTGTTTAGAATCGACAAACAGATGGGTTAAGGTTGTCAATTGACTATCAATTTTTGTGTAAGGCCTGTGGATGTTTTGACGATATAGATACCCGGTTGTGTTTTAATTTCAGTTATCTCATCTGTTAAATCAACTGAAAACAATGAAACTCCCAACACATTATACACTTGGCAAGTCTCGATGGATTGGGTTCTATGGATGATAATTTTATTATTTTCTGCCCATGCCATCGTTGAGTTACCAGAAGGATTGCTTGTTCCTGCCGGGTTGTCATAGGCATATTGAAGCCTGGATACTTCCCCGGCTAATTCTTCAATTTCACTGAGTTTCAGTGTCCTGTCCATCACTTTAAAGTCGTAAAGCAGGGTGCCTCTCAGGTAGGCATCCGTAGGAAACGGCGATTTTCCCAACCAGTTGTAACTTGTCGCTCCTATTTCAGAGGGTGTACAATACATTTTTCCTTCCGCTTTGAGTTCCCCATTGATGTAGATTTGGGCAATATTGTCCGTTTGTGTGTAAACCAGATGTTGCCATTTTCCTTTGGTCGCCGGCAGGCCGATTTGCAGGGCTTCGGATTCGTTACCCCATCCCTTTTCCGACAAGGCATAGCGTTGTGCATTTACGCGATATGCGATGTATCCTCCGGTGTCTTCGCTACAATTTTCCCGGGTTGAAAATGTCCATAAGAAGTTCCCTCTTCCGACAATGGAAACTCCACTTCTGATGTGGTAATAAACGGACACTGAAAAGTCTTCCATTTGTGCCAGGGCATCACCTGCTTCTGCACTCATATCTACATATCCATTTGCATTACCCAGGTTTATCACTTGGTATGTTCCCATTTCCCGGGTGTTTGCCATGTTTTTCAGTTCAGCATTGAAATTGTTTCCTGTTAAATCGATGATTTGATTGTTCTCTGCAGCTTGAAAATGAATGAGCGGTGGTCCTGTTTTCTCAGCCAGGAAATTTCGATAAGCTTTTTTGAGAGAAGCTACTTCATTGCTGATATCCTCCTCAGTTGCCTCTTCATCCTCCATCAAAGCTTTTGATGCATTCAGGGTAGTTTCGAACTCACTGACAATGTCTTCCGGATATTCTCCGACTCCGCTCCCTATATTTATCTTTTGAAGCTTACTTTCAATATTTCTGATCAGTAGAGATAACTCGAAAATGTCAATTTTTTTTTTTGTCAGCAAGCGCAGGTTAAATACGCCGCCGGCCACATTATTAGCCTTGGGTTGGAACCTGACCGTAATGAATGATTTGCCGGTCAGCATGTTTGCGGGTATGGGATATTCCACGTTGACAAATTCGTTTTTATTCCACTTGCCTACTATATTTTCGGTTACCAGGACTTTACCATCAATCAGGATGTCGAAGGTGCGGCTGCCACTTTCATTACCCCAATACCTCACCATCAGGAAAAGTTCTTCTTTTTCATCCGTACGTAGCCTATAGCTGAAAAACCCTCCGCTTCCGGCGTCCCGCCATCCCTCTTCCATATGGTATCCTAAATTAGAGGCATGTGATTGTAGCTGGTGATCTAATTCCGGCTGTTGTTCAGCGGGAGCCACTACATCAACAGTGCGTTCATCCAGGGTTATCTTTTCGTACTCCGTCCGCTCCATCTCATCTCTCACTTTCAAATATTCTTTTTCGGTCATGGACAGCCAGTACATCATATACCTGCTGTCGTGGATACGGAAGAAAGGTTCAAATACCAGGTCTTTGTCTTTTTCAAGTATGAATAAATCCGGTGCAGTAAACTGCAAGGTTTTTCCCGGTACAGCCTGCATGTTGTTAAGTTTTTCGAGAATCTCTTCTCTTTCACCAACAATGATTGGAGCTTCTGTTAGGGGAAACAACGGACCGTCTGCATAATTTATCCAACGTTTCTCGTCTGCAATCAAGCCTGCCAGGTGTTCTGTTCCGGTGCGGGCACCGAGCAGTACGGGACCGTACATCACAGCTATGTATTCAGGTACATTGGGCAGTTCCTCTATGCTTACGTGCATGGGAGTTTTGATTTCCACCGCATCATTATTGCTCCATGTTCTTGTAATTGTTACGTAAGAAGCCGGTGATGCAGATGCAGCATAATTAACGCCGTTACACACAACAGACATCTCGCCTGGTTTTACCCATCCCGGATAACGTACTTTCAATGTAAATTCCCGGGGAGTATCTGTTTTGATGATGAGTTTGCTGCTGTCAGCATCGGGGAAGAGAGTTTCCTGCTCGATGGTAATACCTTTTTCCCGCCAGTTTAATTCAGATGCAATAAATAAATTCAGATACAAGGAATCCCCTGAGTGGGTATAGATAAATTCACCGTATTTCCCGTGGTTTTCCATGCCTGTACCTACGCAACACCACATTGAAACGTTGGGTTCAGAATATATGCGGTAGTGTCGTGGTCTGGCTGAGGTATAGTACACATATCCGCCATGCCCGGGATGTTGAGTTGACAGGGTATGATTCATCATGGCACGTTCATAAAAGTCGGCATATTTTGCATCCGGGTTCATGCTGAACAAGTTACCGGTCAGTCTGAGCATATTGTAGGTATTGCAAGACTCGGGACCGTTGCGTGTTTCTATGTATTCCCTGCAAGCAGAAGCCGGGGGGAAGTGCTCATCTCTGCTATTGGCTCCTGATGCTAAAGAGCGGTTGGAAGTAACTGTTTCCCAAAAGAATTTTGCTGCTGTGGTATAAGCTGTTGCTTCGTTGTCTAATTCTGCAACACGGGCATAACCTATCGCCTTGGGAATTTGCGTGTTGGCATGCATATTATCCAGGTTGTCGATACGTGCTGATAATTTATCGAAAAACACCTTGTGTGAAAATCTTTTGGCTGCATTCAAATATTTTATATCTCCGGAAATGGCATAGGCATCTGCATAAACCTCGTTCATTCCACCATATTCGCAAATCATCATCGTCTCCATTTGTGATTCACTCAAGGGGTCAATAATGGTCAAGCCCCAGTCGCACAGGTATAAGAACATTTCTTTTGCATCTTCATTGCGTCCGTATGCCCAGGCATCGCGTAATCCTGCAAATGCCTTGTGGATATTATACCAGGGGGACCATACTCCATTCAGCCCAAAAGGTTCGGCATGAATATTTCCGGCCTTTACATTGTTCCAGAAGGCTAAGTCGACTCCACCTATGTAACCGTTACCAATGGCTGTTTGACATCTTTTTAATTCAGAGACAACATAGTCCATGCGGTTTTTACAGTCGGTGCTTCCGGTGGCAGCATAATGAATAGCCAAAGCAGACAGGTAATGTCCCAAAACATGACCGTCTAAAGTGATCCAACTCGGAAAACTGGATGCATCAGTATGTAAGCCGGCTGTTTTAAAAAAAGGTGCCAACAACCTGTCAGTGTCGTATTCCAATAAAGACTGTATGTTTAAATCCATGGCATGCTTGAAGATGCCCTCTTTAAGACGGATATCCTGCAATGGAAAATGATCAGGATAGAGTTGCTCCTGAGAGACTAATTGTTGGGATACCAAAAAAAGTAAGGATAAAAAGATCACTTTAAATTTCATGGTGCAAAAGCTTTCTAAAATATCAATATAAATTTTAATTAAAATGTTCTCAATCCGCAAATGTATAATAAAATTCTCAATCTGACGTGTTTTTCTTGAATTATTCTTTTATATTTGCATTCTGTTTACGTACACTATAATCGTCAAAGGTTCCATCTGACAACTAAAAATAATAAATAATACACATGAAAACACGAATTATTTCTCTTAGTATTGTTGTACTTTTTGCAACATCTTTTCTTTTTGCACAGGGTCAAGATTCAGTGGTCAGTATATCTGATTTTTTTGTTGCCCAACCGGTTGCAGATCGCGTGGTTATGTTTGATACCAATGATGAAGGTATCAGCACACCCATCATTTGGGGGTTGGATTTAGCCTGGCTGGATGAAGGCAATGTCCGTCGTGGAGTTGCTTTTATGGGCATTGATAATGTGGATATTATCAGGGCATCTTTTCAACCAACGCTTCCTTTGGTCGATGACGATATTCAGGGAAGTCAGATTACAGATTTAAACAGGCGTTTGAATATTATTACAAATTTTACCGGTCCGAATACCAAAGTTATGCTGAATTGTGACCACCCCAGCGTTCATGAGTGGTATTCCACTGATAAAGCCGTAAGATGGGCAAAATTAATTGATGCCACTGCAAGACGTGTACAGGAACGTGGTCTTAAGGTGGTCACTGTGGCACCCTTCAATGAACCTGATTATGGCTGGGGACAAGGGAACATGCAAGACTTCTATAATATAGCCGGAGAGTTGCGTAAGATTCCACGTTTTGATAATATTAGAATCAGTGGAGGCAATACCTTGAATTGTGATCAGGCTTTACCCTGGTATAATTATTTGAAAGCAAGATTGGATGAGGGAAATACCCACCAACTAGCCGGTGTTTTTGATACATATGCCAATTTTTTCACTGAGGTTAGAAGAAATGGGCATCATGCCACTGCAGATGAGTTACACAACGTGATGGAAGCAATGGTTGGTGTTGAATATGGCATGCAAACCGGAATATGGTGGGGTACTGCTGAATATGCCCGCGGCGAGTTTGTAAAAGCCAGTCGTAACGGTAAACGTTTAGCTTATGCCGAACATCGTCCCAACTGGACTTCTGCAGCGGTTTACCGCAATGAAGAAGGTAAGCTGCAGGCTTTTGGCGGAACCTCTGAGCGCCAGGCAGCTACCACCAGCTACCGTTTTTTATCCAAAGACAAGTCTGTGTTTTTTGACGGCTACGGGCCACAGAGAGAGTATGTTATGACTTTGCCTGGGGGGACGGGTTATCAGCAGGGGCAGACCAATGCTGAACGTGTGGTAAATATTAGTTGGGGAGATGACATTCAACCGGTGATAGATGGTACATATGTTTTAGTAAACCGCAATAGCCAAAAGGTTATGGAAGTGACAAATGCTTCAACTCAGACGGGAGCAAATGTGAGACAAAATAATTATAGAGCAGGCGCCAGACATCAGCAATGGAATGTTGTCCCTGTTGATTCCCGCGTAGGTGGTGATTTTAGTTATTTTACGATTACGGCAGTCAATAGCGGAAATACGTTGGATATTCTTAATTTTTCACTCGAAAATAACGGTAATATCATGATGTGGGAGGATAACAAGAGTGTTAATCAGCAGTGGTATTTGGAGTATGCCGGGGATGGTTGGTTTTACATACGAAGCCGCCTCAGTGCAATGTGCATTGACGTTCAAAATAAATTGGTCGTGGCTGGAGCTAATGTTGCACAGTATGAACCGACCGGCCATCATAGTCAGCAATGGCGTTTTTTACCTGTGGATGCACCTATTGAGTTTGAAGTCCCTGCAGCACCGACTAATTTGAGTGCTGTTGCTCAAGGACATTCTATTCGGTTAGAGTGGGATAGTGTTGGTGGGGATGTAGATAGCTATATCATCTTTCGTAGTGATGCTTCGGACGGGGATTATGAAACCATTGCCCGCGATGTTAAGACTCTTGCTTTCGTTGATAATACGTCATTACCGGGCAAACCTTATTATTATAAAGTGAAAGCCATTGATAAGTCCTTGAACAGGTCTGATTATTCCAATGAGGTTTCTGCCGAGGCAATGGGAGGGGACAGGTTGGTGGCATATTATACTTTTGAGAACAATGCTTTGGATGAGACGGAGAATCTGTTGCATGGCTCCTTTGTCGGGACACCAAGATATGTGACCGGGAAAGTTGGTAATAGAGCAGTTAATTTCAACAGAGCCAATTCTATTCAACTTCCCCCAACCGTGGCAAACTTTGATCAGATTACTATTGCAACCTGGGTTTATCCACGATCGACGGATCAATGGCAGCGGATTTTTGATTTTGGTAATGGGGAGTCTGAGAATATGTTTCTTACGAATCGTACGGATACGAGAAAACTCAGGTTTGCCATTAAAAACGGTGGTGAAGAACAACGATTGGATGCTGATCCCTTGATATTGTCAAGATGGTCACACGTGGCGGTGACTTTAGGCAATGATACCGCTCGCATATATGTAAACGGAGAAGTAGCCGCTGAATCTGACGGTTTTACCATTAAACCTTCGGATTTCAATCCTCTTTTGAATTATATCGGAAGAAGTCAATATCCTGATCCTTTGTTTTCAGGTTATGTAGATGATTTTAGAATATACAATTATGTTTTGCCTGCTGATGAGATTCAAAATTTGATGAATGTAACTTCTGTAATGGAGCACGCTGCACACGTGGCCGGTTTCATGACGGTATATCCTAATCCGGCTTCCAACGCGATCAATATAAGTTATAACAATCACAGCTATCTCAATGAAACTGAGCTGCATATTGTTAACTTGAAGGGTCAGGTTGTGCGATCAACACGATTAAATGAAACAGAGCAAACCCTCGATATTTCAGAGTTGGAGTCGGGTGTGTACTTCGTTAGATTGTTCAATAGTCAAGAAAATCTTGTACAAAAACTGATAGTCAAGTAATCTGGGGTTGGACATATGCCTATATCAAAGATAAAAACTTCAAAAAAAAGAAAAAGCAAGACTGATATGATGAGATCTCTATCAGTCTTGCTCTAAAATTTGAATTAAACGAATATCCCCTTTTTATTCAATAACGATTTCGGTTTGAGCACCTTCTAACCAGGGAGCGGTAAAGGAGACTCTGATTGTTCCTTCATCAGTAGTAGATTGGATGTATGCAACCAGGTGCCCGTGATATACACGTTGTGCGTTGTCGGTATAATTTCCCATGTCTGAGTTGTTGCTGGCTTCCAAGCCAAGTAGCCTGCCTGGTCCGTTCACGCGACAAGTTACCTCATCATCCGAAAGCATTACAAGCTTTCCGTCTTCATCCACCACCTGTAATAAGATTTTTGCAACACCACCGGATTTTTGGATTTGCTCGTCGGCAGCAACTATTTTCAATGCGTGGGAACGTCCTGAAGATTCAATTGATTCACGCACTATTTCATTATTGTCCTTGTCGAATCCGATCACTTCCAATTTTCCGCTTTCGTAAGGAATATCCCAATAAATAATACCGGTATCGTCGTTATAATCTTTAAGTTGACCCACTGTTTTCCCGTTCAGTTCCAATTGTGCTTTAGCGGCATTTGTGTAGGTTACAACGCGTATGGACTGACCATCATTGTAGTTCCAGATTGGCCATGCATCCATAGACGGAACTCTTTCAACATAGCCTCCGGCTTGTTCAGCTTCTAATGCAGACCAAACGTCCTGGTTGCCTGCTCTGCTTCCTCTGCGTCCCGGGGTAGGGTAGGTGCCGATATAAGCCGTAGGTTCCGATGCCCAAAGGCCTTTACGGAAATAACCGCGCGGTTTGATGTTTCCACCTAAATCCAACAAACCTGAATAAAATCCTCTGGAAGGCCATCTTCCGGATTCACCCAAATAGTCGATGCCTGTCCACAGAAATTGTCCGAAGATATGTTCTTTGTCTCTAACATCTTTCCATGCTGCCATGTCGTGACGGTTTTCACTGCCATAAATAACGCGATCCGGATATTTTACATGATCGGTCTCGTAGCGACTTTCCGTGTAGTTGTAACCGGCAATGTCCAATGCGGCAGGATATCCGGTTTCGTTTGACATAGCTACACCTGCCAAACCGGCGGTTACTGCACGTGAAGGATCATATTTTCTCACTACTTTCGCCAGTCTTTCAGCAATATCACCCAGACGCATCGCATCGGGTGCATCTTTTTTATATCCGCCGAACATGGGTTGCGTAAAACCTCCGTCACCGTCCAGGATAGGATGGGAATAGGGGTCATTCGGATAATCTACTTCATTACCGATACTCCAGGCAAAGATAGAAACGTGATTTCTGTCTCTTTTGACCATGTCCTCCAGGTCTTTTTCACCCCAAGCTTCAAAGAAATCATATGAACCTTCAAAACCGGGCGTACCTACGTTCCAGCCCTCTAACCATTTACGCTTTGGGAACTCCCATTCGTCGTAAGCTTCGTTCATTACTAAAAGTCCCAGTTCGTCACAAAGCTCATAGAGATGTGTAGCTTGCGGGTTGTGACTGGTTCGGATGGCATTGACGCCTATTTCTTTCAAATTCAATAAACGTTTTCTCCAAACTTCTTTATAAGATGCTGCACCCAGCACGCCGGAATCGTGGTGAATGCACACGCCCTTCATTTTCATCCATGTACCGTTCAATGCAAAACCCTTATTTGGATCGAACGTAAAGGTGCGGAATCCTGTTTGCATGGAGTTTTGGTCAATCAGATTGCCTTTTTCATATACTTTAGTTTCCAAAGTGTATAAAGTAGGATTGTCAATGTCCCACAGACCGGGGTTTTTAATGTTCAGTGATTGTTTTAAGGTACTGCTGCCTCCTGCTGCAATTTTCAGTTTTTTTGTATTGCTGGCAACTACTTTACCGTCGGCGGCGCGCAATTCATTCACAACCGAGAGATTGGCATCTTCAGCACTTTCGTTGTCAATTTCAGTTTCAATATTCAATACAGCACTTTTAGCCGATTTTACTTCAGGATAAGCATAAACACCCCATTGAGCGATGTGTATAGGATTAGCAGTTACCAGCCACACATCCCGATAAATTCCCGAGCCTGTGTACCAGCGTGAATCTGCGGAGCGACTGTGATCTACCCGAACAGCGATTAAGTTATCTTCACCGAATTTTACCAGATTGGTAATGTCGTAAGCAAAAGAGATGTATCCGTTTGGACGTTCTCCTACCAATTGTTCGTTTACATATACTTTACTACGATTGTAAACGCCTTCAAAATAAATGTAAACTTTTTCATTTGCTTTGCTCGCCGGAATGTGAATATTTTTTCTATACCAGGCGATTCCTCCCGGTAAATAACCTGTGCAACTTGCGTTGCCGGGACTCAATACTCCCTTTACACTCCAGTCATGCGGAAGCGTAACATTTTGCCACCTGTTGGCATTATAACTGATTTTCGTTGCCTGGTCTGAGTCTCCTAACATGAATTTCCATCCGGCATTTAAATTTTCTGCCTCACCAAAAGACAGCTGTGCTTTTAACCCGGTTATTCCTAAAACCACAGTTAAAAGTAAAATGATAGTTTTTTTCATTTTTTTAATATTATGAATAAATGATTGATAATTAAATTGTTGATTTTTAATGTATACCCAAGAACAGATAAGGACTGTTTATCTTAAAACAGCAGTAAATCTACTACGCTTAATTGATTTATGCGCTAAAAGTGTTTGTATTTTGAAGTTTATTTAAATACTTAATTAACAATTAACGATTGACTGAAAACAGCGAACGTAAATATGATTTTTTTTGATTCATATTTTTCAATTTTAAATTGATTATTCTACTTTTAATTTCACGGTTTGCCCGGCCCGAACCAATAAAGAATCGGTAAGTACTTTATAGGTCGGTACTTCATGACCGAATCCTACGCTGATCTCTTCAGAGGTTTCAGGCATAGAGAACCACTATGAAGGCAGTTATGATGACGATTAATAATTTTCTCTTTAGTGCATGACAATAATTATGTATCTGTATAATTATTTGAAAATCAGCAAATTAATTTCATTTTTATTTGAAAAAGACTTAGGTTTTTGTATCTTTATAGTTGATTTCCAATTAGTATAATGAAAACAGAAGAACCCAAGGTCTCGCGCAAAAGTAGTGAATTGTTTGTAATTCTCGGAAAAAATTTTACCTACGTGGTAGTAAGCAGGCCTCAACGTGAGTATCATTTTTTCGTCAGTCCACATAAAATTTATAGTTGCAGTTTCAAACAGGGATATTCATTAAATTTAAATTTAACGAATATCCCTGTTTTTTACATTGAAAATATGCTTTTATTTTTTTGTTGTATCCCAATTTCAACTTAAAAATGCAGCACTATATCATACCATTCTTTATTCTTCCGGGTACTCAAACAGGTAACTTCCCGAACCAATTTCGAACAGTGTTTTGCCGTTCTCGCTTTGAATACCGGTGATGTTTTTGTTTGCCGAGATGGTTTGTCCTGCCTCCGTTATATTCGAAGGATTATCAGTTTGAAGGACCACCGTTGCTTTTGCATTAGGCGGCACCACCAGATTTACCAATATCTTACCATCTTTCCTTTCCCAACCCGAGGTAACTGTGCCATAAGCACTTTCAAAAGTAGCTTTGGAAAACTCAAGTTTTTGGGTGGGATACGGCTTTAGTAACAAATGACGATATCCCGGTGATTTGGTGTCTAATCCCGCGGAAACACGATACATCCAGTCGCCAATGGCACCGTAAGCATAGTGATTAAAAGAATTCATGCCTTTGTTTTGGAAGGTTCCATCAGGGCGTTGTCCGTCCCATCGCTCCCAAATAGTTGTAGCTCCCTGAGTAACGGGATAAAGCCACGATGGAAATGTTTTTTGAAGCAATAAATCGTACGCAACATCTATAAATCCGTTATCTGAAAGCACGTGGCACAAATGAGACGTTCCTAATAATCCGGTGGAAAGGTGTGTACTTCGGCTGCGAATAT
>MTKW01001513.1_pt1 | contig 36448 bp, 33 predicted proteins | sample 1042761 | NCBI WGS metagenome assembly MTKW01 (sample SAMN06205366, study PRJNA360243) | anaerobic digester metagenome | biome: Wastewater treatment plant; feature: Anaerobic digester sludge; material: sludge; isolation source: anaerobic digester fed with sludge from wastewater treatment plant ...
GGACGATTTAGTGTCCAACAGAAAGATGCTACCCATCCCACCGGTTATGTAATTAACTGTTTTGACGCAAATTACCAAAATGGAACAGCTATTGTCAAAATTTCCGGAGGACGATATCACGGTTTCAATCCTGCCGACTGTCCTGCAGAAGGACCCGGTACAAATTTCGTGATTGCCGGCTACCAATCTCAGGCATACGGTATTGACGGTGAGGGTTATACGATTTACAAGGTAACTTCGCTTTAAACTGTATCGATCATGAAAAAGCATAATAAAAGCATAATTATCGGGCTGAAAGTCCTATTGCTATTTCTCTGTTTCCTTGCATTAAAATCCTCTTCGTGTAAATATGACGATACGGAATTGCGAGGCAACATCGCAAACCTGGAAAATCGTGTAGAAACGCTTGAAGACTGGAAAATAAGTGTTAACGTGAATATAGAGTCGCTGCGCACTATTGTAACTTCTTTTGAGACAAGAAATTTTATTGCGACAATAGAACCTCTTTATGATAACGAAGGTAAAGAGATAGGTTATAAAATTACTTTCCAAACCGGAGATTCCATCACCATAAAACATGGTAATGATGGGGTTGACGGTAAAGATGGAAAAGACGGTAATGATGGCTACAATGGCGTAGATGGTGTAACACCTGTTATTGGTGTCGCTCAGGATACGGATGGAATCTATTATTGGACTGTTGATGGAGAATTCCTGACAGATAACAGCGGTGCAAAACTGCCGGTTACCGGCCCTAAAGGTGAACAGGGTGAGAAAGGTAAAGATGGTGCAGATGCTATAACTCCCAAGGTAAGAATTAACGAAACGACCAATGTGTGGGAAATTTCCACCGACAATGGTCAGACCTGGAGAGAGATGAAAGATGCAAATGGTGATTTTATCAATGCTACCGGTGCACAGGGTCCCAAAGGTGAAAAAGGGGACAAAGGTGAAAAGGGTGAAAAAGGCGAAACAGGTCCAAAAGGAGACCAAGGAGACAAAGGAGACAAAGGCGATAGCGGTGATAGAGGAGTTGCCGGAGCCATGGGTCCGAAAGGTGAGAGAGGTGACTCTATGTTCAAGAGTATTGATTATACCAGTAACCCTGATGTAGTCTATTTCATTTTGACTGCAACAGATAACACAGGTGCCAATATTGTTCTCGCAGTACCGCGTGTTCCCACCATTTCCATTGCATTTGCAGATGGTGTCGATACCATTGATGTCTTTCAAGGTAGTGTATTGACACTTAAGTTCACCGGCTTAACCTTTGAAACTTACAATGCTCTGGTTGCAGAAATTAAACCGGTGAACAGTGATTCGGAGACGGATATCGTGACACGTGCCAACGACAGGGTGACAATTTCGAAACCGGTATTCACCAATGGTAAATGTGACAGCACTAATATTACCCTCAACATGCCTGCAGAGATTGAGGGTGGGGAGGCCTTCTTGAGAGTAACGCTTCTTGACAATAAAGGTAAACAATATATTGCATCCCGAACCGTGAGGTTATTTACCGATATCTCTAAAGCAGCCAAGGCTAATGGAGGAGCATATACACTAAAGAGGGATCTTACTATGAGCAGTAAGCTTGAAATTGCCGAATTGAACTTTAAACTCAATCTGAATAAAAAGAAATTGACAACTCCCGCAATTGAAATTCAACAAGACGGCTCCAACATCTCGTTCAGCGACGGTAAGTTGGATGCATATATTGCAATAAATTCATCTAACTCTACTCTTTTAATTGATGGAGTTGATCTTACCGATAATAGTCTTGGCGTTAATATTGATTGTGGTGATCTTGGCAATAATTACAAAGGAAATACTATTCAAATCAAAAACACCAACATTAAGTCGGGTGGTGACGGAATTATGCTGTTTACCAAAAATACTCTGGAAGTAGAAAACTCTAAAATAGAGCATAAGAGATATGGAATCTTTCAAGATGAAACAAATCCGGGCTCAACTGTTAAAGTGTCTAAAACTGAAATTACCGGCAAAAATGAAGGGATATCCCTTACGAACAAAACCGGAGGGGATAAATATTTATTGAGTGTTGAAGAATCTATAATTCATAGTGAAGAAAAATGCGCCGTTGTTGTTGAAAAGACAGATATTACCGTTAAGAAATCTACTTTGTCTTCAGCAGCAACACCACAGATCTTCAACGGTCAGGGATGGGATTCAAAAGGATACGGTATTGTGCTTGGTGGCCATATAGGTGGTGGTGCTTTTGAAGGAGCTATAGATATTCCGGCGGGTAACAATACCTTCAACCTCGCGGCAGGTGCCGGCGCTATCAAAGTCATTAGGTATGACGGTACTCAAGGTGTACAGTATGAATGATGTACAGCACAAGGATTAATCCAATAATGGGTCACTTTCACTCTTAATTTACACTATTAGGGAGTAGCTCGATGATAGGCTGCTCCCTATGTTTTTTTAATAAGTTTTGAATGTTTAAAAAAAATGCTTATATTTGCAACTCATTACACCGCGGAGTAGAGCAGTTGGTAGCTCGTCGGGCTCATAACCCGGAGGTCGGAGGTTCGAGTCCTCCCTCCGCTACAAAGAAAGAAAAGCGCTGATAGCGCTTTTTTCCATTTATTTGGGGGACTCGAACCTCTTGGGTCTGGACTTTTTGGGTCAAATTCCGCTCTCTTTGACTATATATTTTTGAAATTTGCTTTTGGGTGTGTCTGGTAAAGTCATTACTAAAATTCCTTGGTCCAATAAAGGGTATAAGTAATTTTTGCGAAAAGTATGATTGTGTTTTAATCCTAAGAAATTCATCATTTCGGCACGGGACCTAGGTTTTTTACAGAAATCAATCAATAGTAATCGGCGTTCTTCTACACTTAAGGCACCATGGTCGGTACCATGGTCGGTACCATGGTCGGTACCATGGTCGGTATTGTAATTAACATTCCAAAGAGTAACTCTAAATCCATTTTCGTCAGCTTCGAATATAGGCATAAAGTCATTTTTGTAGCCATGCAAAGCTTGTGTTGCATTAATCACCTTGCCAAACCCACTTCCTCTACGTTCCATATAACTCATTCGATGGAAAAGATCTGCAATAATTGGATTTCGTCGTTGAGATTCCATCGAAAAAACAGGTTGCTCCTTAAAAACTCGTCCATTAATCATTCCCCCCGGTGACCAAATAGTCAATCGATTGTCATAGATATCAATATGAATTTCACTTCCTAATTCAAAATAATTTCTGTGAATAATAGCATTTACTATTACCTCAAAATAAGCTCTTTCAGCATAACCCGACTTGGGAATTCGATTATCCGGCGTTTTCTCCCAGCCAGACCTGGTGTTGGTTTTGATAAATTCTTTTGCTGCATTGAGGATGAAAACCAAGCTGCCTTCAAATTCTTTATCGTCTAGGGCATCATCAAATGTAGAGCCTTTTTCTAAACCATTCCAACGTGTACAAAACACTCTGCTCTGCTTAAATGGACATTGGTCTGTAAATAATACACCCGCGTTCGTCAATAGTTGTTTTTCAGTTACTAAACCAAACGACATATAATCAGTCTCTTCAACTCGTGTTCCGGTTCTCTCTCGGAATGTAGCCTCAAACAAAGTAAAACTATAATCGTTTTTCTTGTAGTTGCTAATTAGCGAATCAAACGTTTCCTTTCTTCCTCGTAGTATTAATTCTGTCAGTTGTTGCTCGGTAGCTGCTATACTTTCTTCTCCTAAACGCACAAAGGCCGTATGTGTGCTTTCATGAACATAATAGTATGGGGTGGCTTGTCCCGAATTAACTTTTACAAGTACTAAAGGTTTATCTTCATGGAATGAAACGTTAATTTCAACTTGTGGGTTTGGTTTGATACGTGCTTGTAGCAATTTAGATAATTTAGCAACAACTTCTTGTGCATTATTCACACCTACTATTTGATGTCCTGTTTCTGTTGTTTTTACACCAAATACAATAGTTCCACCAATACCATTAGCAAAGGCACTAACAGTTTTCAACCAACTCTTGGCTTTCCTAGTTTCAAGTTTTTCCTTGAAGTCAATTTGAGTTGCTTCAGCTAGGTTGTCAATTGCTAAATCATGCATAATAAGTTGTTTGTCAGTTTATCAGCAGTTTTGTAATTAATTATTTGGCTTTATGATCGGGAGAACCGGCCTCCTCAGGGACTCCATCCCCGGTACCTTTGAGACTTTTTGTAAGGCGTTGGACTATCTTGAAATGGGATAGAAATTCTCCGGCAAAAACCCTTATTACAGTATATGCAGGGATTGCAACCAGCATGCCGATGACTCCTCCCACATAACCCGCTATCAGTATAACTATGAAAATTTCCAGCGGGTGAGCCTTGACGCTGCTTGAATAGATAAAGGGCTGGAAAAGATAGTTGTCAATCAGCTGGGTGGTGAGCATCACTCCAAATATCAGCAACACAACAGGCAATACAGGACCCGCATCAGGGGTACTGTAATGAGTTACAATGCCTGCCATTACTCCCAGAAGTTCTCCGGTAAGCGGGCCGACATAAGGGATTACATTGAGCACTCCCGATGCAAATGCCACCATCACTGCCAGATCGAAATCAAACCCGGCAATGAAGTAGAGTCCGATGGTATTGAGAATGGTAATCAGAATAGATTCGATGAAAATACCGGCAAAATAACGTCTGAGAAGGTTCTCTGCCGATGAAAGTGCTCGTTTCATGTTAGCCTCATACTTATCTGGAACGATTGCATTCAGCATATTCCCCACAAGGTTGCGTTCCTGCAGGAAAAAGAAGGAGATGAAGACCACCGAAAAGATGCCTATCGCCAGATCCACGGTGAAAGAGGCGACAGAGGAAAAGGCACGGGTAAAGATAGTTATGCCGGTACTTTCCTTGACCTGTGCAAGAATATAGGCCTCCACACGGAAATCTTCTCCGAGAGAAGGGAAGAGGGTTGTCAATTGGTAATTCAACTTCGTGAAGGGTTCAGAGATATTGGCCAGTATTTTGTCAAAGTCTAACTGACCGACAGTACTGACAATCCTTATGATAATAGGGGTAAGGAAGAAAAACACGAGCCCTATCGCAGAGAATATGGCAAGCAGAGTGATTGCTGAAGCCAGCCAGTTGGGAATGCGGAACTTTTTGATGGAAAAGGAGGTCAGCAGTGTGGCAAGAGGCTTACCTATCAAAAATATAACAGCGGAAATCAGCAGATACCAGACTATCTCGCTGAAATACCATACGAGAAATCCGACCAATGCAATGGTCACTGCTATGATGATATATTTTGCGAGTTTGTTCATCCGGTATTAGTTATTTTTAAAACTAGTTAACTACAAGTGAAAAAACAAGCCGGCACAAAGACCGGCTTGAATATAATGGGTCGAAATTTCTATAATTCGTCGAAATTTACATCAGTAAAAGAAGCAGGAGTGGCAGGTTCTTCTTTATCGGGCTCTTCGCTGCGTTCAACGCGCTGTGTTTCAACAACAGGGCACTTCGTTTTGATAAACTCAACAACTTCCTGCAGACCTTCGGAGAATTTATCGAAGTCTTCCTTGTATAGGAAAATCTTGTGTTTGTCATATACAAACCTTCCGTCTTTTTCTACCCTTCTTTTGCTTTCAGTGATAGTAAGATAGTAGTCATTACCTTTTGTGGTCTTGACATCAAAGAAATATGTCCTTTTTCCGGCTCTTACAGGCTTGGAATAAACATCATCACCCTGGCGTCCCACCTGTCCTGCATTGTCAAAATCTTCGTAGTACATATCATTTTTTTTAAAATTCTTTCGCAAAGATAAATTTTTATTTTGATAGTAAAGGTTATATTTGCAAAATATTTAAGAAATTTAGGAATGCTGACCAGAAGATTGCTCCGTGTAAAAGCGTTTAAAGTTCTTTTTTCGAATATGGCTCAGGAGTCTCCCTCTATCGACAATATGAAGAAAGAATTGCGATTTTCCTGTGAAAAGACACAGGAGCTTTACTGGTTTTTGCTCAGCATATGCAAGTCTCTTGTAAATGTTGCCAGGGAGAGGATAGAAGCCGGTAAGAGAAAATATAAGGCTACACCTGAGGAGGCAAATCCCAATTACAGGTTTGTGAACAACTCCTTTGTGGAGTTGCTCTCACAAAATGAGGAGATGACCAAGTTTTGTCAGAAACGAGGTCTCGTGTGGGTCGATTATGACTATGTTGTCAAAAGAATTTTCAGGTCCGTAGCTGCAAGCGATTATTACAAGGAGTATATGGCTTCGACAGAGAGCTCTTTTGAGCGCGACTGCGACCTCTTCATTGATATCTTTTCCAACGAATTTGAAGATAACGAGGACCTGGCCGGAATCATAGAGGAACGCTCTATATACTGGTTGGACGACATAACCTTCGTACTTGATGAGATCATTCGCAATATAGGCGCGATGCGTTCCACGCGCAAGAACGTATCTCCGGCACAGAAGGAAGAGGATATAGAGTACGCACTGACACTGCTTGAAGAGTCCTTCCTGCGCTACCGGGAATATTCCGAACTCATTGGAGAGAATATAGTCAACTGGGATGTCGACCGCCTGGTCTCTACCGACAGGACCATCATCATTATGGGTATCACCGAGGCTGTGATCTTTGAGACGATCCCCGTAAAGGTGACCATCAACGAATACGTGGAAATTTCCAAATATTTTGGTACTCCCAACAGCCGTATATTTGTCAACGGCATTCTTGACGCCATCATCCTCAAAAAAATCAATGAAGGAGAGATAGTCAAGAAGGGCAGGGGACTACAGTAGGGCGATGAATAGAAGAAATAATTTATTTAACACATTTTTATATGAACATTTTGACATTTTTCCTTTTACAGGCAGATGCAGCTGCTCCCAAAGCGGGAGGCGGTTACTCAATGCTGATAGTGCTCGCACTTATTTTCGTGGTTATGTGGCTTTTCATGATTCGTCCACAGAAGAAAAAACAGAAAGAACTCGACGAGTTTCGTAACAATCTCAAGAAAGGTGACAAAGTAATTACTATCGGCGGCATTTACGGCACGGTAGACGAGGTTAAAGAAAACAAAATCCTCATCGAGATAGATAAGGACGTGAAGATATTTGTGGATAAAGCCTCCCTGGTAAAAGACCCTTCAGACGTAAAGTAACTATCCACCATGTCAGGTCGTGACAAAAAAGATTTTAAAAAGAGAAAGGGGAGAGATTGGGTATCGCTGATACTCTCTCTCCTGCTGGCTTTTTTTATCTGGCTTGTCCATAACCTTTCCAACGATTATTCCGCCTACCTGCGTTTTCAGGTAAAGGCAGTTACCAATATCACGGGACATCAGCCCGAAGCGGTAGCCGACGAGATTCTTCTTGTTAGAGGAAGGGCTACCGGTTTTTATATCATACGCAACAATCGCCGCGGATCGGTGCCCCAAATTACCTTGGAGATCCCTCCCGACTTCTTTACTCCCATAGAGGAGTCTTCTGACAGATTCTCGCTCACGGCGAATGAGTTGAAAGACAAACTTTCGGCCGCTCTTTCGGGTGAGATAAACATTGATTTTATCGAAACGGGCACACTCACCTTCACATTTCCTGAACAGTCACACCGCAAGGTCCCCGTCAACCCACTCATTTCTGTTATTTATAAGAAGCAGTACACCAATGTGGGTGATATAGCCATTTCTCCCGATTCGGTATTGATTTATGGTAATACCGAGGATATTGTCAACATCCGTTCGGTCAACACTCTTCCTGTCAATTTGGCCAATGTGGACAAATCCATCCAGGGAGTTACCGGACTGGAAACCATCCGAGGTGTTCGTATAGATAGTGAAGAGATCCGATATTTCATCAGTGTGGACAGATATGTCGAGGTTTCCGGTTGGATGAGTGTCGAGGTCATCAATCTTCCGTCGAGACATTCTATGGTTCTGATTCCTTCAAGAGTGAAGTTTACCGCAAGAATACCTTTCACGGCGAAGAATGATGATATATTTGACGATATTTCACTCACGCTGGATTATAACACTTTTAAACTTCAGAGGAGTTCAAAGGTAATTCCCAGGCTTGAAAGAGGAGACGCGGAGATTTACTCATATTCGCTCGACCCCCCGATGATTGAAGCAGTAATCACACATGACAGATGAAAAATAGCAGCGTCATATTGTGTACCGGCGGTATAGGCAGCGGAAAATCTTACGTAGTGAAGGTTTTCAATGCTTTGGGTATTCCTTCGTATGATGCTGATTCCAATACAAAACGCCTCTACGATACTGATAATGTGCTTCTGGAACGCATAAATGCCATAGCCGGAGGAGATGTTGTAAAGGATGGCGTACTCCAGCGTGCCGCGTTTGCAGCCAAGATTTTTTCAGATCCTCAGATGCTTGCCAAAGTGGAGGCTGTTGTACATCCTGCAGTAGCGACTGATTTTCTAAAATGGAAAGAGATGCAACAGAGCGACATCGTACTGATGGAGTCGGCTATTTTGTTGGAAAAACCTTTACTGCTCCCGATTATCGATCATGTTCTGGTCGTTCACGCTCCTAAGGAAATCAGGATTGAACGTGTAATGGCTCGTGACAATGTTTCTAGGGAACGGGTGTTGCAACGTATTTCCAACCAGTGGAGTGACAGTCGTCGCCTCGAAATGGCTGATTTCTCCATAGAAACAAATGATCGCGATTCCATTATCGCAAAAGTCATGGAAATTATTAAAATAATTAGAGATGGGAAAAGGTAAGTGGATAGGTGGAATTCTCGGATGGGTCATTTTTGGGCCCATCGGTGGACTGATAGGATTTTTGATTGGTTCTATGGCTGATATGGGCACCAAACTCATTGAGTCGGATGTCAACGAGGGGCGTCCATACACCGGAACGCATAAGAGTAGCACGGGCACCCGTGGTCCCTCCTCCACCAAGGATCGCAATATCGGCCAACGCAATAGTTTTATAGTAAGTCTGCTGGTGCTCTCCACTGCAGTAATCAAGGCTGACGGTAAATATCTAAAGAGCGAACTCGAATATGTTAGGAATTTTATCCGTAACAATTTTGGTGAGAGAGCTGTGCCCGAGGCCATGGAGATTCTCAAGGGCCTCAAGGATAAACAGATCAATATCTATGAAGTAGGAGGACAAATCCGCCAGTATATGAACTACTCGCAGCGGATGCAGCTATTTCACTATCTGGTCTCTCTGGCACAATGTGACGGTAATGTTTGTCAGGCTGAAATAGATGTTCTAAGGAGTATTGCATCAGCCATGGGCATTTCTTCAGCAAATGCCAATTCCATACTCGCTATGTTTGAAAAGAGCATAGAGTCCGCCTATACCGTTCTCGAAATAGATAAAAACGCTACTGAAGAGGAGATCAAAAAGGCCTATAAACGTCTTGCAATGAAACATCACCCCGACAAAGTGGCAACACTCGGCCCCGACATACAGAAGAGTGCGGAGGAAAAGTTCAAGAAAGTACAGGAGGCCTATGAGACAATCAAGAAAGAGCGTGGCATGAATTAAAGAAGAGCTATATAAATGATATGGAAAAGACAGATCTAAAAAAGATTTTATCGGTATCGGGACAGCACGGATTGTTCCTGTATCTTTCACAGGCAAGAAACGGCGTAATAGTAGAGTCGTTGGAGACAAAACAGAGGACTACATTTGGCACATCCGCAAAAATCTCCTCAATGGCGGATATTTCGGTATATACCACAACCGAAGATGTTTCTTTAAAGGAGATATTCACCGGCATGGCGCAGAAGCTCAAAAACGGCCCTGCAATGAGCTCCAAGGAGGACCCCAAAAAGATCAAAGCCTTCTTCAAAGAGGTGCTCTCCGAATATGACGAGGATCGCTTCTATGTTTCACATATGAAGAAGATACTCGATTGGTACAATGTGCTCCAAAAGTTTGCCTCCCTCGAATTTGTAGAAGAGGAAGAAGAAGAGACTCCCTCGGAGGAAACTTCCGCCGAACAGGCGTAATTGATGAAAAAACTCCAAATCATTTCGCTGGGTTGCTCCAAAAACAGGGTCGATTCGGAGCATCTTATGAAACAACTTTCCGCATCAGGCTACATTCTGGTGCCGGAAAGTGTCGGCCTTATTGAGGAGCCGGTAGATTACATCCTGATCAATACCTGCGGATTTATCCGGGATGCCAAGGAGGAATCCATCGAGACCATCTTTAAGGCTGTAGAGGCGAAAAACCGGGGTTTTGCACAAAAGATCTTCGTCTTCGGCTGTCTCTCGCAACGCTATATGGAGACTCTGGTGGATATGATCCCCGAGGTGGATGGATTTTTCGGAGTTTCTGATTTTGAAACTCTTCTCTCTGTTCTTGGAGCGAAATACGACTCAGAGTTACAGCAGCAGAGGATTCTGACTACGCCTTCGCACTATGCGTATCTGAAAATTTCCGAAGGTTGCGACCGCAGTTGCTCTTATTGTGCAATACCGATGATTCGCGGCCCTCATCGTTCGGTGCCGGAAGAAGAAGTGCTTGCAGGAGCGCGCAATCTGGCGCAGATGGGTGTCAAGGAACTTATAGTGATAGCACAGGATACTACCTATTATGGGCTTGATCTCTACCGGAAGCGCACTTTGGCAACCCTTCTTGAGAAATTATCCCTTATTGAAGGCATTGAATGGATCCGTCTGCACTACTCTTATCCGGCAGGATTTCCGGAAGATGTGCTCCGGTTGATGGCGGAGAATCCCAAGATCTGCAAATATATTGATATCCCGCTCCAGCACTCTTCGGATAAGGTGCTGAAAATGATGAGGCGCTCGATTGACGGTCGTCAGACCCGCACTTTGATTGAAAAGATGCGTAAAATGGTACCCGGAGTGGTACTGCGTACTACTATGCTGGTCGGCCACCCTGGCGAGGGTAAACGGGAGTTCGAGGAACTTCTCGACTTTGTGCGCGAGAGTCGCTTTGAGCGTCTCGGAGCATTCACTTATTCGGAGGAGGAGGGAACTTTCGGTGCACAAAACTATAAGGATAGTGTCAGTCGGAAGGTCAAACAGGAGCGATACGAGCGTCTGATGGAGCTTCAGTCAGGAATCTCTTTAGAGTACAACAGATCGCGTATCGGCTCGAAAGAAAAGGTGATTGTGGATTCTTTTACAGATGGAGTCTATGTGGGACGCAGTATGAACGAATCCCCTGAGGTGGATGGCGAAATCCTCATCGGAGCCTCCGGTATAGATGATTTTTTCAAAGGGCAAAATCCCATCGGCAACTTTGTTTCGGTAAATATTCTAAACGCCGACGAATATGATTTGGCCGCAGTATGTAGTGTGTAGTGTGTAGTGGTACGGTGTGCGAGTTGCAGGGATGGCTTAATATAGAGACTTGATTACGAGAGTTTACTGATTTCGTTTTGTGATAATCCCGTAGCTCTTGAGATTGACTCCAATGACACGCCTTGAGACAACAATGACTTTGCAACTTGACGAATACCTTCAGCCTTACCCTTCTCCATTCCTTCCTCCATTCCTTCATCCCGGGCGGATTCGATAATATCATCATAAGTGACTGCAAAATAATGATCGCGATATTCTTGACGCTCCTTTTCGGTAAGTGATGTCAAAGCTGCCTTGCAGATAAGATCCATGAAGTATCTCTTGATTTTGTCAGATACATCAATGCTATCCACTGCTTCCTTAAATTCCTTATAAGTGATTCCCATTTTCCTGTCAGTCATTAGTTTTAGCAAAACTAATAAACTTTCATAATCTTTCTAAAAAATATTTTTTTTATTGAAAATAAAATCTTATTTTGAGGCGTTGAGTATCAATCGTTTGACGTAGGGGACTTCATAATCGGATTTTCAATATTAAAATAATCGACTGCATAATGATGACAGCCGACAGCTTAAACAAACACAGGCATGAAACTCAAACTATTTACTATTATAATGCTTGCCTTATTGGTGGCGAGTTGCACTCGTGAACCTTTTCGCGAATCCGGGGAACTCGAAAAGGGAGTGGGAGAAACTGTTACGATAAGTGTATCTATCTCACCGGAGACCCGCGTTGCATACACTGACTCTGACACCCTCGGCAGCGGTGGCAGACTCTCATGGCAGGTAGGTGACAAACTCTTACTTGCCGGATATGACGGTACAACTTTTATGGGGAGTGAGATCTTTGAATGGGATGCCGGCGACCGTTTTACAGGAACAACCGTACCGGGTGCCACCACCTACAAGGCCTATTATCCCGGAGAGATAATTATGCTGGATGGTATTGGCAACATTAAACCCTTTACCGCTGACTTCTGGCAACAGACACAGAACGGAGACAATTCGGCGGCACATCTGCGCAACAAACTGCTCTTGTTCGACGAAACGGCCAATGCCATCACTGAGACTTTTAACTTGACCTTGAAAAGCAGCATCATCAGATTTAAGCTCAAAGGAGTACCGGCTGACGTGGGGTCGCTCCGCGCTCTGGTGTGGACGATGGAGACCGGTGCGGAAGAAACCAAATCCATGTTGCTTAGTGTGAACGGCATAACTTTCTCCGCTACTATGGACAGTCTGACAGCTTTCCTCGCTTTCGACCCGACCGTGACCGGTATTGCGGCAAACGGAGAGGTAAGAATAACACTACTCGGAGATCAACTGTATAAGTGGAGTACCACAAGTACAGGCGGCAAGAACTACATCGCGGGAAATCGGTATAGAGGTACAGTAAGCAGCGGTTGGGCGAAGATGCCGCAAACCCCTCTCCAATATGTTGCCGAATACAATATTAACCCGGGCGGAAGCGGTTTCGTGACGAGCAAGACTGACTGCACCTTGAGCGGTTACTTCACGTACGACCATGCCGAGGCGTATTTCACCACTAAAACCATTGACTATGTAACCTACCACCTGCCCAGCCTTGAAGAGTGGCGAGGTGTTGTGCCGGAATGGGTAAATACCGTCTACGTTGGTTTTTATTATAATCACTCTTATACTAATATATCCGAAAGTGCAATAGTCGCGGGGACTACTTATAGCGGTACGAGCGATTTCAGGCAGATCTCTGCTGATAAAGTCACTTACGCCCTGCGTTTCAAGGACTCCGATATAGTATCGGCATGGCGGTATCAATACGTGAGTGATGGAATGAACACTCACATGAAAATTACCTCTCGTAACGTTTATGGGCAAACGTTAATCATTGATAATATCGCGAAAGAGTCGTATTGGAGCAGCAATACGAGTAACGATTACGAGCGCTACTTCCCCGCCAGTGGTTACAAGTACGACAACCAAAACTGGCCCCTCAACCAGGGCTCAAGCGGCTACTTCTGGTCGTCTACGCCCGGTGACGGCGCCTTCCGCTGGCACATGTACTTCGACAGCTACTACGCGCGTACGAGTACCTACCGCAGCTTTAACGGATTGTCCGTGCGCTTGTTCGCCCCAGGAACTTAACCAAGCGTATTGCCGGATTTTTAAGTCCTTAGCACGAGTCTACTCTTCAAGAAAGAGATATATCCCGCCGGCCAGTTCGTTTCTGTAGAGATACTAAATGTCGGCGAATATGATTTGGTGGCAGTGTGTAGTGTGTAGTGTGTAGTGTGTAGTGGTTGAACTTCCCTAAATAGGGTTGACCGTTTTTGGTTAATAATTCAATTCATTTTTCCAATTACTATCGGACAATTATGAGCCTGAGGTTCTTGTCTTGGGTTAAAGTTGAGGTGGCTCGATGCCACCTTAACTTTATTATTACCTTCGGCATAAATAATCACCTTCGGTCTTTCTTGGGTGTTCAAATTTAGTATATTTTCTTTAAACTGCAATGGTGAATACTTATTGCCAAATGCCAAGTGCAATCTTTTGCTGTTATAATGGTTGACCGCTTTTCTTGTTTTTGCTTTCAGTGTGTTGAGATCCGGAATATTCCATAGTTTGAGATACTCGTTTTTAATTGTGCCGTTAATTCTTTCCGCAAAAGCATTATCCTGTGCTATTCCTCCCATACTTATGCCTATCTGACGCTCTGTTAAAAGCTTAGTATATTCTTTGCTACAATACTGGGAACCCCTGTCAGAGTGGTGAATTAAGTATCGGTACTCTTCTTTTGGTATTTTTGAAAGGGCCATTTTTAAGGCTTTTATGTTGGATGTAGTGCGCATATTATCTGCTACATTATAACCCAGAATCTCTCTGGTGTATATATCAATAATAAAAACGATATAGTGAAACACTCCTGCTATGTCAAAGTATGTCATGTCGCTTTGTAGAACTTTAAATGGATTCAAAATTTGCATGCCTTTGATAATATTTGGATAATGAAACCAAGTAGGAATGGTTGTTTTCGTGTAATTTCTTATCCTCTTCACACGATACCCTAAACCCATGAATATTTCACAAAACTTATCTCTACCCATAGTTTTAGGCTTTAATGTCTCGTATAACTTCTCGACACCGCAGCCCGGATGCTCTTCCCTGATAAGATCAGCCTGACAAACTAAATCATGCAGTTCCAAGTCAAACGCCTCTTGGCGCTTCCTGCTTTGATGTACTGACTGTTTACTTACGTTCAACATTCTGTAAAGGCTGTTAAGACTATAGTTCAGTTTTCCTCGGTTGTCTTGGAACCACCACAGAGTGGGATGTCTGAGTTTTTTTTTATATCAATATTGTAGTGTTCTTTAGCCAATTCTATCATTTTCTCCAAATAATCGATGTTCATTTGCTTCTGACCTACAACTCGTTCCAGCTCTTTTATGCGAGCTTCCATTCGTCTGATTTTTTCCGCTTGACTGTCTTTCATTTCTACGACTTGGATAGATTTTTTATTATACTTCGAGTATTTATAAATCCACTCATAAAGAAGTGAATCCGAAATATCGTAAATTGTTTTTAAATCTGCCGCAGAAAATTGACCGGATTCGTATTCGTGGACAATTTTTAACTTTAAGTCTTCCGAAAATCTTCGATAGTGACGTACTTGTTTTCCTGTTTTCAACATAATAATTACTGTTTGAAAACGGTCAACGTATATCAGGGAATGACAGGTGTGGGTGGCGGAGGAGAGCCGTTAGCTATTGGCTGTTGGCCATTAGCCATTAGCCATTAGTTGTTGGCTGTTGTCTATATTTTGCTAAAGAATTTAGCATTTCACATCTCGCAATGTGCATCTCGTCATTATTCACTCAATCCCCAGCGAGTCCCATATGGAGTCGATTCTGGCTTTGGTTTCCTCGGAAGAGGTGACGATATCGGGCCATTCGCGGTCAAAGCCTTTCATTCCTTTTTTGGAGGAGGCATCGAGATGAAGAACTCCATTTTTGATCACTGAGTCGCGCTCGGCATCGCAATTGGCACCGAGTAGCCACAATTTGCGATATTCGCTGCTCTCTTCTTCATCTTTGTCAAACTTTACTCTGATGAGCTGATCCATCTCTACCGGCTCTTTGCGGCTATATTCCTTTGTGGTTGCATCCATACAGAGCTTGCCGCCAAATCCAACTCTTGGGGCAGTATGGTCGAGAATATCGAGAGGTCCTTTGCTTACCAAAGTATCTGTTGCCGGAAAATAATGTTTGCAAATAGTCTTCTTGAGCGCATTGTGATCACGGATATCAAAATCTTCATCCACTACAATCAGAAACTTATTGAACATCATCTGACCGGCACCCCACATTGCATTTGCCACCTTGAAGGCCTGGCCGTCGTAACTCTTGCGTATTTTCACAACAGCGAAATTGTGACCCACACCCTCTTCAGGCAGGTATAGGTCCTCTATCTCCGGAGAAATTACAAATTTAATAGGAGCCAAAAATATCTTCTCGGTTGCCAACGCCATATATTTATCTTCCTGCGGAGGAACCCCCACAACAGTAGCCGGATAAATCGCATCTTTTCGGTGCGAAATGCACGTAACATGGAATTGCGGATAATAGTCCTCAAGCGAATAGAATCCCGTATGGTCGCCGAAAGGTCCTTCAATAACCAGTGGTTCGCTTTTCTGCACGTACCCCTCAATTACAAAATCACAATCGGCAGGCACTTTCAGTTTTTGAGTGAAACACTCCACCATCTCCACAGGTTTACCGCGCAGAAATCCGGCAAGCAAATACTCATCAATCCCTTCCGGAAGTGGGGCGGTGGCACAATAAGTATAGACAGGATCCCCTCCCAGACAAACGGCTACGGGGAGCCTGTGACCCGACTCCGAAAGATGCTTTGCACCGGTTTTGTGTTTGTGCCAATGCATTCCGGTGGTATTGTCATCAAATATCTGCATTCTGTACATGCCGACATTGCGCTGTCCGGTGACAGGACTGACGGTATGCACGAGGGGAAGGGTAATAAATCTGCCTCCATCCTGCGGCCAGCACTTGAGTATCGGCAATTCGCTCAGTTTTGCATTGTACTGTACCACCTCCTGACAGGGAGCGGAACCCTTGTGGTTGACAGGAAGCCAGCGTGAGACCTCTTTTAGCAGGGGAAGCATCTTGAGTTTATCCATCAGAGTGCTCTTCTCTTTGAGTATCTGATTTATGATATCTTCAAACCTCTGCTCTATCTCATCAAATGAATCGGCTCCGAGAGTGTATAGAATACGCTTTTCTGAGCCCATCATATTGGTCAGAACGGGATACCTTGTGCCGGTGTTTTCAAAGAGGAGGGCTTTGCCTCCGCCCGGCATTTTGCTGACGCGGTCGGTCACTTCAGCAATCTCCAATACGGGATCCACGAACTCCTTGATGCGGATAAGTTCTCCTTTGGATTCCAAAAACTTCACATAATCCGAGAGACTGCTGAACATATTCTTCAATTTTTATTTGCTAGTATCTATTCCTGCCGCCTTTGCCGCAAGGTATATAATCGATTTGAACTCTATACCGCTGTGGCGTGAAAGGCCGATTTCACAAGTACGGCTGGTAGCATAGCCGTGATCGCACCCTTCGCTCTGTCTTTTGAGGTCCCTCAATCCGTGCTCATTAAGTTCAGGAAAGAAGAATCCTCTGTCACCTGCAAAACCACAGCAATTGGAGTCCACAATTACTACCTCACGGGCACATTTGCGCGCCACATTCTCCAGATGAGATTCCACTGCCAGATTCTTTGCGGAACATACTGCAAAAATCGCCACTTTTTCATCCACGGGTTTTAATTCGAGACGGTCAAGCAGATAGTTGTCAATAAATTCTGCAGGTTCGTAGAGTTTGAGTTCACCCTCCATATTGGTGCGCATCGTGTAGAGACAGGGGCTCATATCGCACAGAACCGGATATTTTCCATTACCGGAAGCTTTAAGAAGGGCAGCTTTAAGCTCATCGGAGGATTTTTTGCCCGCTTCCACATAGCCTTTGCTTGAGAAGAGCATTCCGCAGCAGAGTTTATCCATATTCTCGGGATAGATGATCTGGTAGCCGGCAGCGGTGAGCAGGGCTTCAGTCATTCGGGTAATCTCTTTCTCCTTGCTGTAACTCTTCGATGTACCCATACTCCTGGTGATACAGGAGGGGAAATAGACCACTTTGAGCTCCTTTTCGGGGAAAGTGCGCTTTTTGATCTTATTTGCTCCTGTGGGCATATGCTCGTTCCACAACGGAATCAATTTAAATGAAATGGCTCTAATTCCTCTCGCAAGGGCTCCGAAGAGTTTTTTGCCGAATATAAGTCTTAGACCATGGAGCAACTTGAGTCCGCCTCGCATAAAGGCAGTGATGCTACCCATATATCCTGCAATCTTGAGGGCCCTCTTTTCACCTTTAGGTGAATGAATTTCGTGTCGTATCTCTTTTATGAGTTTGCCGGTATCGGCTTTTACAGGGCAATTAAGGTGGCAAAGAGAGTCGGTAGCACAGGTCTGTTCTCCTGCATAGCGGAAGAGTTTCTGCATCTCAGCTGCACGATGAGGCTCCTCTCCGGTTCTTTTGAGATTTTCAATCTCACGGAAGACGGCAACTCTCTGGCGTGGAGAGAGTGTGAGTCCCTCGGCAACACAGTGTCCTTCACAGAATCCGCATTCCATACATTTATCGACAACTTCTCTCGTAGAGGGGATGGGCTTGAGGTTGCTGATATGAGCTTTAGGATCGGCATTGATTATGACTCCGGGGTTGAGAATGCCTTTGGGGTCGAATATATCCTTGACCTCTTTCATCAGCCTGTAGGCTTCGCGTCCCCATTCCATCTCCAAAAATGGAGCCATATTGCGTCCGGTACCATGTTCGGCTTTGAGTGATCCGTCATATTGTGAAACCACCATTTTGGTAATGTCCTCCATAAAGATGCGGTACTTTTCTACCTCCTTATCTTCGGAAAAATTCTGGTTGAACACAAAATGGAGATTACCATCCATTGCATGGCCGAATATCACGGCATCGCCATAGCCGTCACGTTCGAAAATCTCTCTCAATTTCATTGTGGCTTCGGCCAGTTTGTCGATAGGGAAGCAGATATCCTCGATTATGGCAGTGGTGCCTGATTTCCTCAATCCGGCTACTGTAGGGAAGAGCTCTTTACGGATTTTCCAAAGCATCGCCTGCTCTTTAGCATCTGTGGTAAAAGTGTAGGGAAGTTCGGTAGGAATGTGGCTGATGGAAGCGGTAACCGATTCCACATTGGCCTTGAGTTCCTCTGCAGATGCGGCTCTGGTCTCAACCAGAAGTACGCAACTCTCTTCTCCTATGGTCTTGAGGTACTCCGGGATTCCGGGTGTCTTGTCGGCTGAGCGCACACCGGTCCTGTCAATGAGTTCGACGGCAGATGCCTTCTGTTTCTTGAGTATCTGTGCTGCGGTGCATGCATCCTTAATAGAAGTGAATACCACCATCGCAAGGGCTTTGTGTGGGTGTTCAACGACTGTATTGTAGGTAATGGAGGAGATAAAGGCAAGAGTACCTTCCGATCCTATGATGAGATGCTTGAGTATATCGATACCATCGCTGTAATCAGTAAAGGCGTTCAGTGAGTAACCGTTCGTGTTCTTTATCTTATATTTCTTAATGATGCGTTCTTTGAGTTCCTTATCAGCTGCTATGTCAGCAGAGATCTTTTCGAGTGATCTGAGCAGGTCTTTGTGACTTTCCTTAAAGCTTCGTACTGAAGCTTCGTCAGCGGTATCGAGGAGAGTACCGTCAGGTAGTATTACGCGGATGTCAGCTACAGTCTTGTAGGAGTTGTCTGCCACACCGCAGCACATTCCGCTGGCATTGTTGGCTACTATGCCGCCTATCATTGCAGCATCTATGGATGCAGGGTCGGGACCGATTTTTCGTCCGTAAGGTGCAAGGTAACGATTGGCGGCAGCCCCTCTGATACCGGGTTGTAGGAGTATTTTGAGTCCGTGGTCGAGGATCTTGTGCTCTTTCCATCCGTGAGTTGCCAAGACGAGGATCGAATCGCTGATAGCCTGCCCGGAGAGAGAGGTGCCTGCGGCCCTGAATGTCACCGGGAGCCCCATATTGTAGGCTGTAGTGAGAATAGCGACTATTTCCTCTTCGCTATGTGCCTTGATTACCAGTTTGGGAATGAGTCTGTAGAATGAGGCATCCGTGCCGAATGCCAGCGTGCTGAGGGGATCGTGGAGCATTCTCTTCTCAGGAATGATGCTCTTGAGTTTGTCATAAAACTCTTTGTACTTGCCTGCTATCATAATGTATTCAATAATTCGAAAAGATGTTCCGTGCCCAGTTCTCTGCCTATGACGAGTTTTTTTCTGTCAAGCAGGTAAATCTGCGGTACCGTGCGAACATCATAAAGTGTATCTAGGCCGGATTTTCCGGTTTTATCCCACAAATATACCCATTTTTTCGGGTTTTTCTTCTGAAAATCACGCCAGGCTTCCTCATCTTCACCTACATAGATGCATTTTACCTTGATTCCCTTTTTTCTGAGATATTCTTCTTTTTCCGCCAGGGTAAGCGCTTCTTTGCGGCACTCTTCACAGGAAATGGTATAAAACCAAAGAATGGTGTATCGTGAGCAGCCCTGTAGTAATCTGCGCTCTCGTCCCTTAATGTCAGTGAGGAAAAGGTCGGATGCCTTTTCTCCGGGGAGATTGGTGGAGGAGAGTCTGATATCGAAGGAAGTGTAGTCTAAGTACTCCTTTGACCAATATGTCTCTTTTCCGAGTATGTAAGTGCGTCCGATGTCCAGAGCTCCTTGCTGGAATGGTGCCCCTGGAGTGTTTTTCAGGAAAGAATAGAGTTCGTGAAATGTTTCGCGGTAAAGTGTCGAATCCGGGGCAGTCCTTCGGTAAAAAGTCTCTGCAACCTGGTCAATCACCTCCTTGTCAACCGGCTCCATTGAAGCAAATATATTGGCGAAGAGTTTTCTGAACTCGTTACTTTCATTTAGTTTGACTTCCAGAAGACGGCATAGCGCTTCACAGTTGAGCTTGCGGCCGGCTATGACGTTGAATCTGTCTATTAGAAACATCGAGGGAGTTGACAGTACGCCATATTTCATGTGATACGAACTGGCGACCTCGGGATCCCAGAGATGAAGTATGATGACATCCGGATTGGAAATGTCTCCGAAAATCCGCTTGACATACTCTTCCCACTCCCGGCGGTTGCCTTGGGTATATATTGCGAATATGGTGATTCGCGGACCGGAGTACTCTTTGGCAAATTTGGCCAGTTGAGGAGTCTCTTCCTGGCATGTAGAGCATTTGTCATCATAGAAATAGAGTATCTTCCATTGGCCGTCACCTTTGAGGATGTTGACCATATAACCATCAATGCTCTCGAGGATGAGTTCAGGAGCATCGCAGTCGATCATTGAGGATCTGTTGAATTCGGCAAACGTATAGAGCAGATGCCAACTTTCGGGATTGGCCCATTCGAGTTTCCCATTGAGAAACCAGTTCTCCGCAATATGGAGCGAAACCGCCTCCATTCCCATTACAGGAGAACCATAAAAATAGTCAAATGCGGCACCGGCAACTTTAGCCTGCTCTTTTTTATCGGGGAGAGCTGTTATCAGGCGGTCAATCCGAGAGTTGATGGTGTCTGTAGGATAATGGAGGAGAGAGTCGAAGTATTCTTCGATGCCTTTGTGGAACTTGGCCGTGTTCTGGCCCAATGTGGAAAAGATTCCGATGACCAGGACGAAAACCAAAGATATTACCCTTAGTTTCATACCTGTATGTGATTTCTATTTATGAATGTAATCGTCGATGTCAATGCCCGGCGGCAAAAAACATTTTGCGTCACCGCCATTCATGAGTACATCTCTAACTACAGTCGAGGAAATAAATGAATATTCGTGCCCTGCGGGGATGAAGATGCTGGAGATATCCGGAGCCATTTTTCGGTTGGCCTGGGCGATAACGCTTTCAAGTTCGAAGTCGGTGGTGGTTCTCAAGCCTCTGATGATGCATACCGCACCTATTTTTCTGCAGTAATCCACGGTGAGGCCGGTATATGAGTCTACTTCTACACGTTCCAAATCTCCTATGGCTTTCTTTATCATCTCCACTCTGGCTTCGGGGGAAAAGAGCCCTCCTTTGGAACTGTTGTATCCTACCGCCACTACCACTTTGTCAAAAAGTTTCAGTGCGGATTTCAAAACATCCAGGTGTCCCATCGTAAATGGATCGAAAGAGCCCGGAAAAAGTGCAAGTCTCATATTTTTCATATCAGATATTACACCGCGAAGTTATAGTTAAAAAACAAGAATTCAAAAAGTTATTACAAACTCCAGTCGATAGGGGAGAGTCCGCGGCTGACAAGTGCCTCATTGGTCATTGAGAAATGCCTGCATCCGAAAAATGCTCCCCTTGCAAGAGGCGAAGGGTGCGCCGCTTCAAAAACAAAGTGTTTGGAAGTGTCAATCAGCTCCTTTTTGCTCCTTGCAAAATTGCCCCAGAGCAGGAAAACAATATTTTCACGCTTTTGCGAGAGTATGCGGATGACGGCGTCGGTAAACTCCATCCACCCTATTTTGCTGTGTGAAGTTGCTTCAGAGGCTCTTACGGTGAGCACCGCGTTGAGCAGGAAAACTCCCTGGCGAGCCCATCCTTCGAGCGACCCATCCTTTTGAAGGGTGATGCCCAGATCATTTTCTATCTCTTTATATATATTGAGCAGGGAAGGGGGTGGCTGGACTCCGTGCGGCACCGAAAAGGAGAGACCGTGAGCCTGACCGGGCCCGTGATAGGGGTCCTGGCCCAGAATTACCACCTTGACCTTATCAATGGGGGTGAGAGCGAAAGCATTGAAAATTAGCGGTCCCGGAGGGTAAATGATCCGTCCCTGACGCTTTTCGGTACGAAGAGTATCCACCAGAGAGGCGAAATAGGGTTTCTCGAATTCTCCGCTCAGGGCCTCTTTCCAGCTGCTTTCAATCTTAACATCCATAATTATTGTTCTGAAAAGACGTAGTTTATTACTTCGTCAATGTTCTTCACGTACTTAAACTCGAGCCCCTCGATGTAGATATCTTTGATCTCCTTGATATCCCTCTCATTTTCCTCAGAGAGGACGATTGTCTTGACTCCGGCCCTTTTGGCTGCAAGGATCTTCTCCTTGATGCCGCCAACGGGGAGCACCCTTCCTCTAAGAGTGATCTCGCCGGTCATTGCTATGCCGCTACGAATGCTCTTGCCACGTAGTGCGGAAGCAATTGCAGTTACCATGGTGATACCTGCCGAGGGACCATCCTTGGGGATTGCTCCTTCAGGTACGTGAATGTGGAAATCTTTTTTATAGAAACTCTTTCCATCGACTCCGGAGAGCTCCGGATGAGCCTTCAGATACTGGAGCGCTATAGTTGCAGACTCCTTCATTACATCTCCGAGATTACCGGTGGTTGAAAGTACCCCCTTACCCTCGCTCAGGCTACATTCCACAAAGAGAATGTCTCCGCCCATCTCCGTCCAGGCCAGACCTGTAACCACTCCCGGAGCCTCATTGCCCTCCTGTATGTTGGGCTGGTTGGTAGGCAGTCCGAGGTAATCTTTGATATCTTCGCTGTCGAGTACCGGCTTCAATTCCTCTTCGAGAGCTATTTTTTTAGCCGTGATACGTGCAATCTTGGCTATTTGCTTGTCCAGGCCTCTTACTCCCGATTCGCGCGTGTACCAATCTATGATGGTGTCTATCGCCTCTTTGGAGAGTTGCATATCCTCCTTCTTGAGACCGTGAGCCTTAATCTGCTTGGGAATGAGATATCCTTCCGCAATGGCGACCTTCTCCTGCGCCAGATAGCCGGAGACATTGATGAGTTCCATCCTGTCGCGGAGTGCGGGATGTATGGTAGTTACGTTATTCGCAGTGGTTATGAAGAGTACCCTGGAAAGATCGTAGTCAATATCGAGGTAGTTGTCGTGGAATGCCGTGTTCTGTTCGGGATCGAGCACTTCGAGCAGTGCCGATGCAGGATCGCCTCTGAAGTTGTCGCCCACTTTGTCTATTTCATCCAGTACAATTACCGGATTACAACTTCCGGCTCTTTTGATGGTCTGAATGATGCGTCCCGGCATTGCGCCGATATAGGTTCTCCTGTGACCTCTGATTTCGGACTCATCATGGAGTCCTCCGAGAGAGATCCTTCCATATTTTCTGTCCAGTGCACGTGCCACGGATTTTCCGAGGGAGGTTTTACCCACACCCGGAGGCCCGTGGAGACAGATGATGGGGGATTTCATATCACCCTTAAGTTTGAGTACTGCGAGGTATTCAATAATTCTCTCCTTGACCTTTTCAAGACCGTAATGATCCTCGTCAAGGATTTTCTGTGCATTTTTCATATCCAGATTGTCCTCCGTGCCCTCATCCCATGGAAGATCCGTCAGAAATTCCACATAAGAATACTGTATATTGAAGTCAGGTGAGCTCGGGTTGGTGTTTTCGAGCTTCTTAATCTCTTTTTCAAAGGCATCTGCAGCATACTGGGGCCATTTTTTCTTTGCCGCCTTCTCTCTCAACTGGGAAAAGTCCTGCTGATCGGAGCCGATACCCAGCTCTTCCTGGATGGTCTTGAGCTGGTTGCTCAGATAGTATTCCCTCTGCTGCTGGTCAATCTCACTTTTCACCTTCCTCTGGATATCATCTTTGATTTTTAGAATCTCAATCTGGCGGTTGAGCAGTTCCAGCAATTTCAGAGCTCTCTCTTTGAGTGAAGCCAGGCGGAGCAGTTCTACCTTATCCACAATGTTGTCAATCTCTATGCTCGAGGCAATGAAATTGATCAGGAACTCGTATCCTTCCAGATTCTTGATGGCAAATCCTGCCTCCGAAGGGAGGTTGGGGGAGAGTCTGATGATATGGAGAGCAGCATCCTTAATGCTGTCGGTTATGGCATCCATATCGTGATCGTTCTTGTCGGGAACTATATCTGCAAGATATGTTACCTGCGCCATCAGATAAGGAGCGGTGATATTTATCTGGTCAACCTTGAATCTGCGGAGGCCCTGCACAATAGCGGTAATGGTCTTGTCGGGCATCTCGATGATTTTGATGATTTTGCCCAGAGTTCCTACCTCGAACAGATCTTCCGGTTGGGGGTCTTCTACTTTTGCATCAATCTGAGTAACTACGCCTATCAATCGGTTGGATTTGTAGGATTCGTTAATCAGACGGATGGATTTATCTCTGCCAATGGTTACCGGTATGACGGTCTCAGGGAACAGAATTGCATTCCTAAGTGTCAGTATTGGCAAAACAGGAGGCATTTCAGTCTCTTTAAGACTTTGCATATTGTCTATATTCATCACAGGTATAATGTTCACATCCGGTGAATTTGCTGAGAAAATGTTGTCAAATATATCTTTCATGTGTCAAAATGTCAGTATTAAAGCCAAATATAACCGTTTTCGCACTATTTCGAGTGCTACCCTTATATTGGTCAATCATTATGCCAAACTTAAAAATGAAAAAAAACACATTACTTTTTGAATATTAAAAAATTAACTTTAATTTTGCCTCCCCAATTAAGAAATATGAACCATTAAATATTAAATTGTTATGACAAAAGCAGACATCGTAAATGAAGTTGCAAAGGCTACAGGTTTGGAAAAAATCGCAGTACAGAAAGTGATAGAGTGCTTCATGGATAGCGTTAAAAATTCACTCGAAAAAGGCGACAATGTTTATCTTCGCGGTTTTGGCAGTTTCATCGTAAAGGAACGTGCAGAAAAAACAGCCCGCAATATTTCAAAAAACACCACTATCGTTATTCCGGCTCACAAAATCCCCGCATTCAAGCCCGCCAAAGTTTTTGTCGACATGGTGAAAAACGCACAGTAATTAAATAAAACATACTATTATGCCAAGCGGTAAGAAAAGAAAGAGACATAAAATGGCTACGCACAAACGCAAAAAACGTTTGCGCAAGAACAGACACAAGAAAAAATAATTTGCTGCTGATTCTGGCCTGACTATATAATCTGAAGTGGTTTCGCGAGCAATCTGCGGCCCATTTCAGATTATTGTCTTTTCTTAAGGAACTGTTTTTCGATGGAGAGAGATCTGATAATTGATGTCAAACAGACGGAGATTTCCATCGCGCTGATGGAGAATCACCGTTTGATGGAACTCAACAAGGAGGCGCACGGAGGCAAAAGTTACAATGTCGGCGATGTATATCTCGGCAAGGTTAAGAAGCTCCTACCGGCGCTTAACGCGGCATTTGTGGATATAGGAGATGAAAAAGATGCGTTTCTCCACTATCTAGACCTTGGATTTAATTTCAAGGCATTCGATTACTTTACACGCCAGATCAATGTCAACAAGAATTTCAAGTCATTCTACTCGAATGTCAGGATTGACGAGATTCTCGAAAAGGAGGGTAAAATAGAGAGATTCCTCTCTCCCGGACAGCCCATAGTAGTTCAGATAGTTAAAGAGCCCATTTCCACAAAGGGTTCACGGCTTACCGCTGAAATTTCCATTGCAGGCCGCAATATGGTGCTCCTGCCATTTGCCGACAAGGTCAGCGTATCGCTGAAAATAAAATCCAAAGAGGAAAAACGCCGTCTCGAGCGCCTCGTCTACAGTATTCTTCCCCGCAATTACGGCGTCATAATCAGGACTGCCGCAGAGGGCAAGAAAGCAGCCGTTTTGGATGCAGAACTCAGATCACTCATAAAAAAATGGGAGGATTCCTGGCCGAAGATTGCCAAATCAAAGTCGACTCAGCTTCTTTTTACAGAGAACAGCAGGACTACAACCATTCTACGTGATTTGCTCAACGATACCTTCTCAAACATCTATGTCAATGATGAAGCCATTTTTGATGAGGTTTGCGAATATGTTGCACTCATTGCGCCGGAACAAGAAAAGATAGTCAAACTCTACAAGGGTACTGAGCCTATTTTTGACTACTTCGAGGTTACAAGGCAGATCAAAGCCTCATTCGGTAAAATCGTCTCCCTGCGCCAGGGTGCATACCTTATCATCGAGCACACCGAAGCACTGCACGTAATCGATGTGAACAGCGGCATCCGTACCAAAAACAGGGAGCAGGAGAACAACTCCTTTGAGGTCAACATCAATGCTGCAGATGAGATTGCACGCCAGATTCGTCTGAGAGATATGGGAGGTATCGTGGTCATCGACTTCATAGATATGGACAGCAATGAGCACAGGAATCTCCTCTACAAACATATGACCGAGGTTATGTCTTCGGATAGGGCAAAACATACCATCCTGCCTCTGACCAGATTTGGTTTGATGCAGATTACCCGTCAAAGGGTGCGTCCTACCAAGGAAATAGAGACGGCTGAGGTTTGTCCCGCCTGTAGTGGTACAGGCAAGATCGGTCCGACGCTTCTCATAGATGAAACTCTCGAAAGAGAACTCGCTTTTTATGTAAAGGAGAAAAAGATAAAGGAATTCATACTCCGTACAAGCCCGATCCTTGCAGCATATCTTACCAAGGGATTGTTGAGTATCCGTTACAAATGGTCGAGGAAGTACGGTTGTACCATCAAAGTGATAGGCGATACCGACTACTCCATCATCAAGACCAGATGGTTTGACCGTAAAGGCGATCCTCTGGACTAAAATTCCCTCATTATATCATCCATCTTGGCGGCAATTTTCTCGTTGCAGAGATTGCCGATGCTTCCGATATGGGTATGCTTGAGCTTTTTAATACTGTCATACTCTTTTGAAATATCGGTAGCAAATGTGTGGTTGTTGACCTCGATGCCGACACTTTTATAGGCATCCCTGAAGGGCATTCCGGCCAGCACACGTTTGTTGACCTCTTCCACAGTGAAAAGGTAGTCATATCTGGGGTCATCCAGAATGTTTTCATTTACCCGCATATTTTCCAGCATATATTGTGTCATGCCTATTATGCTGTGGGTAATTTCGATAGCAGGGAAAAGGATATCCTTCAGCAGCTGAAAATCCCTGTGATAGCCGTGAGGCAAATTGGCGCAGAGGAGGGAAATCTCATTTGGAAGACTCTGGAGACGGTTGCTTTTAGCCCGAATGAGTTCCCATACATCGGGGTTTTTTTTATGAGGCATTATGCTGGAGCCGGTTGTGAGTTCATCCGGAAATGAGATAAAACCATAATTGCTGCTCATATATTGGCAGCAGTCTGAAGCGAGTTTGTTTAGAGTAGAAGCTATGGCTGCCAAGGCACAGCTGAATGCCTTTTCGCATTTGCCGCGGCTCATCTGTGCTGCAATGGAGTTGAAATGAAGCGTTTTAAATCCGAGCAGACGGGTGGTCTTTTCCCTGTCCAAAGGAAACGAGGAACCATATCCGGCTGCAGAGCCGAGAGGATTCTGATCCACTATCCTATATGCGGCCAACAGCATTGTCATATCATCCACAAGTGTTTCCGCATAAGCGCCGAGCCACATCCCGAAAGATGAAGGCATGGCAATTTGTCCGTGAGTATAGCCGGGGAGCAATACGTTGGAATATTTTGTGCTCAGTTTGAGGAGCGTGTCAAAGAGGTTTCGCACTTCGTTTTTTATCAGAAGTGCTTCGTCCTTGAAGTAGAGTTTGAGATCTACCAGCACCTGGTCGTTGCGAGAGCGTCCCGAGTGGATTTTCTTGCCGAGGTCACCTACTCTTCGGGTGAGTGTCAGCTCCACCTGCGAGTGGATATCTTCCACTCCCTCTTCGATGACAAATTTGCCCTCTTCTATTTCAGTAAGGATTTTGTCCAGCTCCTGACTAAGTAGGGCTTCTTCCTCTTTTTCGAGAAGTCCGATGGAGGCCAGCATCGCAATATGGGCTTTGGAGCCGAGTACATCATATTTTGCGAGGCGCAAATCGAGGATTTTGTCGTTGCCTACGGTAAATTTTTCAACAATTTCGGTGGCGGATGTGCCTTTGTTCCAAAGAGTGCTCATTTCAGATGGGTTATGAATTTAATGTATGTGTGGATGGCGTGGCGGATTTCCTCCTTGAGGATATATTCGTCTGCTTTGTGTGAACGTGATGACTCTCCCGGGCCCATTTTAATTGCAGGGATTTTGAGACGCATCCAATCGGAAGTGGTGGGGGAGATGATTTTTTCCATAGAGCAGCTTTCAGCGGCCTTCAGCAACGGATGTCCGATGGGTGCGGCAGATGAGCGGTTGGTGAGATTACGTGCTTTTAGGGTGCTTCTGAGGCGTTTTTGGAGGATTTCCATTATTTCCGGGTTGGTGTAAACATCAGTCGGTCTGATGTCCACCACATAGGAACATTCATCCGGAATCACATTGTGCGCTGTACCGGCATTGATCTGAGTTACGTTGAGATGGGTATTTCCCATTGTGGGGGAGATTTTTTCAAAGACAAAATTCCTGAGGATTGAGATATCATCAAGGGCAATGAGGATTGCGTTCTCGCCATCATTTCGGGCTGCGTGGCCGCTGACTCCCCTCGCAGTAGCATCTATCACCAGCAACCCCCTTTCAGCGATAGCTGCGCGCATACCTGTGGGTTCGCCTACAATCGCCATATCCGCAAGATCCGGCATCTCTGCGCTTATCCTGTGCATACCGTCAGGGCCGGAGCGCTCTTCCTCAGCGGTGAGTACCAATATCGGCTCCACTTTTAGGGATTTCAGCTGCTCTTTATTCTCCGCAAAATAGAGAAATGTATGGAGTAGAGAGGTGACGCTGCCCCCTGCATCATTGCTTCCGACTCCGAGTATCCGTTCCTTCTCCAAAGGGGGATTGAAGGGATCGAAAGTGTAAAGTTCGGAGGGTTTGATGGTGTCGATATGGCTGTTGAGCATCAGTGCGGGACGGCCGTTGGAAGAGTGGGGAAGACGTACGATGATATTATTACCGACAAGTTGCGGCTTGAGAGACCTCTTGCTGAGATATTCTGCTATAAATGCCGCCCTGTCCGCCTCTTCGAATGAGAGCGAAGGGATGGTAATCATTTTTTCGAGGAATAAAATCGCCTCTTCGCAATATCTGCCGATACTCTCCATTCTATCTTATTTTACGAGGGTTGTGCCCCTCTCATTATTCAGGTTACGCGCATGTTTGATCACCACTTCGGATACTCCGTTGCCTATGGCGGCAAATGCATTTTCCAGTTTGGGAATCATTCCTCCTTCGATTATTCCCTCTTCAAGCAGCTTCGCGAAATATCCCTCGGTTATCCTTGGAATAACTGAGGATTCATCATTCCGATCCAGAAGTACGCCATCCTTTTCAAGACAGAATATCAGACGGACATCATATCTTTTGCTCATCGCTATAGCCAGAGTTGATGCCATGGTGTCGGCATTGGTGTTGAGTAGCGAACCCTTACCGTCGTGTGTGATGGCACAAAAAACAGGGCAGAGACCTCTCTCAAGCAGAGCCGAAAGCTCTTCGCTGCCAATTTTTGAGGGATCGACATCTCCCACATATCCGAAATCTACCGGTTCAGGTGAGCGTCTTGTGGCGGGTACTATGTTGCAGTCTGCACCGGAAAGGCCGATGGCATTGCAACCCAAACTCTGTAAAGCAGCGACTATCGATTTATTGATCCATCCCGCGTAGACCATCGTAACGGTCTTGAGTGTCTCCCAATCGGTAATGCGACGTCCTTTGTGCATACGTGTCTCTATGCCGAGTTTCTCCGCCATTTGTGTGGCCATCACTCCGCCTCCGTGAATGAGCAATTTTGCCCCTTTTATTTTACTGAAATCATAAAGGAAACTTTTCAGTGCAGCGGGATCATCGACCACGTTGCCACCTATCTTTATGACCTGTAGCGTTTTCATTTGATTCCGAGAAGAAGTTCTTTGATTATGACCTGTGCAGAGACTACTCTGTTGGCAGCTTGCGGGATAACTATGGAGTTGGGAGATTCTATCACATCGTCGGTCACTATCATATTGCGCCTTACGGGTAGGCAATGCATGAAATAGGCATCGTTTGTAAGTGCCATTTTCCTGCTGTCTACACACCAGGAGTGATCCATATGTAATACTTTTCCGTAATTGGGGTCACGGTACGCAGACCAGTTTTTGGCATAAATGAAGTCTGCACCCTCGAATGCTTTGTCCTGATCATATTCCACTGTGGCATTACCGATAAACTCTTCGGCGAGTTCATAGCCTTGAGGATGGGTGATGACCAGCTCATAACCCTTGGCATTGATCCACTCTGCAAACGAGTTGGCTACAGCCTGGGGCAGGGCTTTTGGGTGAGGAGCCCAGGTGAGAACTATCTTGGGGTTCTCTGTTCTTTTATATTCTTCAATGGTGATAAGGTCAGCAAATGTTTGAAGGGGATGCCTGGTGGCTGCCTCCATGCTGAAAACGGGTTTTCCGGAATATTGTATAAACTGGTTGAGTATTTTTTCTTTGTAATCAGCCTCTTTACTTTCAAATTTGGCAAATGACCTCACTCCGATCATATCGCAATAAGAGCCCATGACGGGAATAGCCTCGAGTATGTGTTCGGGCTTGTCGCCATTCATCACAACTCCTCTCTCCGTCTCCATTTTCCAGGCACCTTGATTGATATCGAGGACTATCACATTCATTCCGAGGTTGAGGGCTGCTTTCTGAGTGCTGAGTCTGGTACGAAGGCTGGAATCGAAAAAGATCATAAGCAGGGTTTTGTTGCGTCCCAGCTCAAGATCTGCAAGTGGATTGGCCTTGACCTGTTTTGCCTTTGCAAGCATATCTTCCAGGGAGATGATGTCATGTATTGAGGTAAAATGTTTCATATCGGTTATTTTATTTTTGTTTCAGTTAGTTGATTAAATGCTTCTACAAAGATATCAATTGTTTTTGTCTCAACATTAATTGTCCTGAATGATTAGAATGTGGTGGATTTGAGTCGCAGTCCTGCACTTTCATCATATCCGAACATAAGGTTCATGTTCTGTATGGCCTGTCCGGATGCCCCTTTCACCAGATTGTCAATAATGGAGGTAATGTGAAGATAACCGTCATATGATGCAATGTGGAGAAGTCCTTTGTTGGTGTTGACCACCTCTTTAAGACTGATGGGAGTATCCGAAACATGGACAAAAGGTGAACTTTTGTAATAATCCTTGTAGAGTTTGACTGCTTCATCGGCGGGCGATTTGCAACGTGTGTAGATGCTGGCAAATATGCCTCTGGTAAAGTCACCTCTCATCGGCACGAAATTGACGCGGATATCTTTGCCCGAAAGGGTGCGTATAACCTTGGCAATCTCTGCCAGGTGCTGGTGTCTGAAGGACTTGTAAACTGAAATATTGTTGTCCCTGTAACTGAAGTGAGTTGTCTCAGTGGGGGTTTTACCGGCACCGGTAGAACCGGTAATGGCGTGAACGTGGATTTCGTCGTACACCATCTTTTTCTCAAGGAGAGGTAGTATTCCCAACTCTATGGAAGTTGCAAAGCAACCGGGATTGGCTACGGAACAGCAACCTTTGATGCTTTCCCTATTCATCTCACAGAGTCCATACACAAATTCCCTATTCATAAAATTGCTCTCGATCCTGAAATCATTGCCCAGATCGACAATTCTACATTTTTCCGAAATGTTATGGGTTGATAGAAATTCGCGGGAAATCCCATGCCCCAGGCAAAGGAAAAGCACATCCGGCTCTCCTACCTGATCGGTAAATCTCAGATCGCAATCTCCATAAAGGTCTCTGTGGATGCCGGAAACCATATCACCAACCTGTGTTGTGCTCATTACATTTGTGATTTCAACCTCAGGGTGGTTAATCAGAATCCTGATCAGTTCTCCGGCGGTATACCCTGTACCGCCCGCAATAGTAGCTTTTATTTTTCCCATTGTACTTATTGTTGGAGGATGCTCTCCTCGTCATGTATCGAATAATATATCTTGAGAGGATTGGCCAAAACTTTGGTAAATCCCACTACATCCCTGCCGGTAAAGGATTTGTTGGCTTCGCCGTAATCCCCGAATTTGGAGCTCATAAGGTCGAAATCGCTCTTACAGCCCAGAACCTGGAAATTGTAGGGCTGCAGACGAACCTGAACTTCACCTGTAACGGCGTGCTGCGAGTTCTCAAGGAAGACTTCTATATTGCGCATGACCTGATCGAGGTATTGTGCCTCATGCATCATCTGGCCATAGAATCCTGAAAGCTGCTCCTTCCAGTAGAGCTGCGCTTTGGTAAGCACGTGCTTTTCGAGGAGATGGTGCGCCTTTATGATAATCAGGGGCGCTGCCGCTTCAAATGCCACTCTGCCCTTGATGCCTATGATCGTATCTCCTACATGAGTATCGCGGCCGATGCCGTAGGGAGCTGCTATCTCCCTGAGCTTGCGAATAAGTTCCACAGGAGTCATCTTTTCCGAGTTGAGGGCAACCGGCTCACCCTTTTCAAAGGCAATGGTAATAATCTCGCTCCCCTCTAGGGTCACCTGAGCGGGATAAGCCTCTTCGGGTAGGTAGCCGTGGGAAGAGAGAGTCTCCACTCCGCCGATGCTGGTGCCCCAGAGTCCCTGGTTGATGGAGTATCTGGACTTTTCCCAGAAAAAATTGAATCCGTGCTTCTGCAGATAATCAATCTCCTCCTTCCTACTCAGGCCCAGTTCCCTTATCGGGGCGATGATCTCAACTTCGGGCGCCAGGATCTCGAATACTATATCAAATCGTACCTGGTCGTTGCCTGCTCCGGTACTTCCGTGCGCTACCGCATCGGCACCTATCTTTTTGACTTGTTTAAGTACTTCCAGTGCCTGAAAAACGCGTTCGGAGCTTACTGATAGGGGATAGGTGTTGTTTTTCAGGATGTTACCGAAAATCAGGTACCTGATACCTTTTCGATAGTAGGTTTCCGTTGCATCCACGGTTGTGTGAGTCGCGGCTCCGAGTTCCAGAGCTCTCTTTTCGATGGCTTTGGCTTCCTCTTCGGAGAAACCGCCGGTGTTGACCATTACGGTATGAACCTCAAAATTTCTCTCATTTTTGAGATAGGGAACGCAGAAAGAGGTGTCAAGACCTCCGCTGAATGCAAGTACGACTTTTTTATTCATATCTATTGAGTGTTTTCGGTTGGTTGTTTTTTATGGTCGCCTGAATGTTGCGCCGGATCATAGAGAAGACCCGTACAGAGGCACATTTTATAATTATTACGCTGAAGAATGTCAAAATTGCGACATCCGCTGCAGCCCTTCCAAAACTCTTCATCATCGGTGAGCTCGGAAAAGGTTACCGGATGAAACCCCAGGTCGTAATTGATCTTCATTACTGCAAGACCGGTGGTGATGCTGAATATCTTCGCATCGGGATAAAGAGTTCTTGAAAGGTCGAAAATCTTCTGTTTGATACGTCTGGCCAGGCCGGTTTGGCGAAATTTGTGTGCCACAATCAGACCGGAATTGGCCACGAACTTCTGGTGCCCCCAGGTCTCTATATAGGAAAAGCCGGCAAGTTCGCCGTTTTCTGCTATGGCAATGACCGCCTTGCCTGAAAGCATTTTTGCAGAGATATATTCAGGCGTTCTTTTGGCTATGCCGGTACCTCTTTCCTGTGCCGAAATATATACAAGATCACATATACTTGCAGCGTATTGTATATGGCTCTCATCGGCCACAACTACATTTATATCCATTGTAAATGAAAAAACTGAAATAAAAACAGAGAGTATTTTGGGAGGGACATCCCTCCGGAATTAATGGAAGCCCGTAAAGCCCACGATTTAGGCCGTACAGGTCTATCTTCGGACTCTGAAAGTCTCTCCATCAAAAGAAAATATGAAAAAATCCCTGTTCATAAAGTGGAGCAAATATACCAATCTTTTTTAACAAGGGGCCAAATTCTTTAAAAATTGTTACCTTTGATGCCATATTTTTACAGTCGAAGTGAAAAAGAGATCTAAAAAGCAAAAATTATCTCCGGATATCATCGCAAAAGAGCGCGATGAACTGGTCCGCAGACATAGGAAAACGATACTTTTTAATGAAAGGGAGATGTCTCTCATAGAGCAGTATTGCACCAAATACAAAATTTCTTCCAAATCGACTCTCTTCAGGGACATCATAATTTCTCATATTCTGCAGCAGGTGGATGACAACTATCCCAAACTCTTTTGAAGCGCAGGTCAATTTCAGGATTAAATGAAAAAAGCACTCACCATTCTCTTTGCAACTGCACTATTTTTCTTTGCATCGGGAAATCTCAGAGCACAGAGCATTATTTCGGACACTATCCGCAATGACGGCACCAGGATCGTACATGTCAAGCCGGAAGGGGTTTGTTCCGTCAACATCGAAATCCATATACGCAGGAACCGCATCACATTCCTCGAGTACACAAAAGGTTGCAACGGCAATGCCAAAGGCATCGCCGCTCTTGTTGAGGGTATGAAAGTAAAAGAGGTCATTCGCAAACTGGAAGGCATTCAGTGCGGTAAAAGGCCTACTTCATGCCCCGACCAACTGGCGAGGGCGCTAAAGATGATTTACGGAAAGAAGGAATAAACTACTCTACAACCACAACTCTGTGGATAGTGTTGGCCAGTTCTCCATCAACGTATACCGCAGGCAGATAATAGTAGTAAAGAATATATCCGCCCGTTACCTGCTCGCGATTGTATTCTATCTTTTCCGAGGTATTTTCTGAATAGATAAATGTCTCTGACGGGATGTTGGTAAGCTGAATGACTTCCAAAGGGTTGTTCATTGCCCAAAGGTGGGTGAGATATCTGTTCTGACGCAAGTCCAGGAATCTTATATTATTACTGCTGACATCCAGTTGTTTTAGAAATATCGCCTTGTCGGTAGTAATGGTGCCGATATTGTTGTTGCTGCAGTCAAGATCCTCAAGCAAGCTGCTTTGGGAGATATCCAGTGTGGTGAGATTATTGTAACTGCAGATCAGTTTTTTGAGGGAGACGCATCCTGCAAGGGTGAGTTCTTTTATGGAATTGAATCTGCAGTTGAGTTCTTCGAGGTAAAGGCAATTGCTGACATTGAGGCTTTTTACGGTCCCCAGTCCCACCATTGTACAATCAAAACTGGTTAGATTTGTGTTGCTGATATTAATGGTATCCAGCACATTGTATGTGAGTTCCAGGGTTTTGAGCGATTTGCAGCTGCTGACATCCAGGTATGCGATGTTATTGTGTGAGCAATTGATATTCACAATTGAGGGGGATGCGCCGGCAATCAGGTGCTTCATCATATTGCGCTGACAGTCAATGGTTACAAGGTTAGGGAACTTGCTGATATCCAGCGTGTCGATCAAGTTCTCCGAGCAGTTGATGTTTATGAAGGGGTATCCGTTGAGATCCTTGAGTGACTTGGCTTTGCCTTTTGAGCAATCGAGCTTGGTCAGAACCCTCATTTCGTAATCGGAGATTTCCCCATCATTGTTGGTATCGTAGCGCGACACCAGAGTTTTCTTGAGATTGGGGTCGGTAAAAGTGATGCAATCTATCAATTGTGAGACCTCAATTGTAACTGACTTTTTTTTGTTTGATATGGTTACATAGGCTTTTCTTATCGCATTGGTGTTGTTGGTGCTCAGTGCAGTAAATGCAAGAGGCAAATCTCCCGGCTCGCCGGCCATGTGGGAGATTCTCAGCCAGTCGAAATGCTCGCCGTCATCGCTATCTACGGTGATTGTCCATTTGTAAGCGGCGCGGAGTACGGTGCGTTGGACGGAGCCTTCAGTACTCGCTATGGTCAGTACACTATTCTTGACCTCCAGATCCGGAAGATCCATCACCATATTACAGGACGATCCTGATGCCGCTAAAAATGCCAATAGTGATAATATAATAGGTATGATTTTTTTCATTTTCAATATTTCTTTATTTAATAACAAAGGTATGTAAAAATAATCGGTTTTTTTGCAATTAATTTTGTAAAATATTTTGCTGGTTTCAAAAATGTTCTTATCTTTGCAGTCCGTTTTGAAAGAAACGTCAGTTCATTGACAAAATTGGAAGACAAAAAGTACAAGCAAGTACCGAATTTTGTAACAAAATTCGAGCGAAACGTTAATTTTTTTGAAACATACTTCAATAGATGAGTATCAGGTTCAGACCGGAAAAATAATTTTTTTATACAATGAAGAGTTTGATCCTGGCTCAGGATGAACGCTAGCGGCAGGCTTAAC